>Ga0316190_10000012_pt1 | contig 117191 bp, 109 predicted proteins | sample Eddworburrow2_MG_FD_204929 | JGI IMG/M metagenome (GOLD analysis project Ga0316190, IMG submission 204929) | Coastal sediment microbial communities from Maine, United States - Eddy worm burrow 2 | ecosystem: Environmental > Aquatic > Marine > Coastal > Sediment | place: USA: Maine | collected...
ATGAGTTACACTCACTCAACTTGCCGAAATTGATCGAATTTACGAAAGAACCGAGTTTTTCAACAGAATAGGCCGTTAGCTGCTAAAGGCAATTGCCTGAAGTGATATTCCGTTATTGGTCGCATAGCGGCCATTGGGCTTAATGAAATCCAGCGACGTTAGCCTGTCACAGTTAAGACTTACACAAACAAAAATAAGCAGTGAGTCTTCATTACGTTTCTTGTTAAAATACGCCGTCTTGCAAGCGCCCGTAGCTCAGTAGGATAGAGCACTAGATTCCTAATCTAGGGGTCAGAGGTTCGAATCCTCTCGGGCGCGCAAAACAAACAAAGTCACCCTTGGGTGGCTTTTTTTGTTTTATGTGTTCCGGTATTGGATTTGAAGCTTGTGCGGAACGCACTTAGGTTCGACAAATTTGTCCGGAGCGGATTTTCATGAGCAAAGCGAACCCGAAGGGCGAGTCCCAGGGACAAGGTGAGAGAAGGTGAGACGGGGAACCCGTCGAGAAGCCAGCCTGGGCTGTGGGACGAGTAACCCTCTCGGACGCGCCTACTGCTGAAGCCTTGTTCGAATGGCATCTAGTAGACTATCGCTGGTCATTTCATGCGGCAGGGCAGTCACATGTTTACCACCCTCACTGACCAGATAAGTTTCGGAGGTGTGATCAATCGTGTAACCCATGGCAGAATCGCTCTGCGACTTGAAGAAGAAGGCGCCATACTGATTAGCGACTTTCTGTACTTCAACCGCACCGCCAGTAATGCCGATGAAGCTAGGGTGAAAATAGGTGGCGTAAGCCATCAGGTTCTCACCCTGATCTCGTTCCGGGTCAACACTGATGAATATCGGCTGTACGTTTTCCAACTCTTCAGGTGTCAACTCCCGAAGCGCAGAAGCGATGACAGTAAGCGTTGTTGGGCATACGTCCGGGCAAGAAGCAAAACCAAAATACATGACGACAAGTTTGTCTTGAAAGTCACTGAGCTCTATCGGCTTGCCAGCTTGCATGAGGGTAAAATTGCCACCTAACCTGTCCGGGATCACCTGGCCAGTTGTACTGCCGTTGCCACTGAATTCAAGGGCAGGATCGGCATTCGGCATGATATATTGGGCAATACCGACACCCAGGGCACATGCCAGTAAACCGATGAAGATATAAGTTATTTTCATGTCTGCCCTATTCGCTTAAATCGCCCACTGAGGCTTCAACCGTCTTTTGGGAATTATCGGAAAACGTCAAAGTCAGTGTTTCAGTTGTTCCTGCTGTGAGTCCTTTATCAAGCCCCATCAGCATAACGTGGTAGCTGCCCGGCTTCAGTTCAACGCTGCCACTGGCCGGAATGTCGATCTGGCTGATGCGCCTCATTTGCATCATTTTGCCACTCATGCTGGTTTCATGAAGTTCGACCATGCCTGCCGCATTGAAACTGACGGAAGTCAGTGCATAAGGTATTGAAGAAGTATTTACCAGTGTCATGAAGGCTCCGCTAACCTTTTGTCCCGGTGCAGTGGCTCTGATGTGTGCCTTCGTTATGGTAATGACCTCTGCTGCATTTTCAGCAGCAGCAGGCGAAGCGGCTGAATTTTCAGGTGATGCGGTGTTACTCGCCTTGCCCGAATTGTTGTCGCACGCACCTAACCCCATGGTCGTAATGAAGAGTATTAAGGTTATCAACGTTCGGGTGAAAAAATCCATACCAGATTCTCAATAATAGTGTTGGCATAGTTTAACTGTCTCTCCGGATCTATGCATTCGGGTCCATACGAATTGCTGAATTTGTGGTTGATTGATACATTACACACCACTGTTTATATTTTTGGGCTTGCGAAGGAGCACCTCCATGCATCGTTTTATCAGCCTGACCGTTCTGATTTGCCTGGCAACCGCAGCAGCGGCTCAGAATTCACCTTTCGAAGTCACCGAGGTGGCTACTTTTAACGAACCCTGGGCAATGAGCTTTATGCCAGACGGCCGCATACTGGTAACCGAAAAACGAGGTCATCTGTACATCGTGACAGAGGATGGTGAGAAGTCTTCGCCCGTAAAAGATTTACCGAACGTTGACTATCGAGGCCAGGGTGGTCTGGGTGACGTCATTCTCCATCCGGATTTTGCTAATAACAGCATCATCTACCTCAGCTATGTCGAATCCGGTGTGGGTAATGTACGTGGTGCGGCGGTAGTCCGCGGACGGCTGGAAATTGGCGAAAGAAGCAGTTTTTTCAGGGACGCTGAAGTCATTTGGCGGCAAAACCCCAAAGTGACAGGTAGCGGGCATTACAGCCACCGCATGGTGTTTGATGACGATGATTACCTGTTTATCTCCTCAGGTGATCGGCAGAAATTCACCCCCGCCCAGCAAATGAACGGTAACCTTGGCAAAGTTGTACGCCTAAACGAAGACGGTTCGGTGCCGAAGGATAATCCATTTTACGCAGAGGGCGACGTGGCTGCGCAAATCTGGTCCCTGGGGCATCGCAATATATTGGGAATGGCGTTTGATGCCGAGGGCCGGTTGTGGGGCAACGAGATGGGCCCACTGCATGGAGACGAGTTAAATCTGATCAAAAAAGCAGCCAATTACGGTTACCCGATTGTCTCCGAGGGGGATCACTACGACGGTACGGAAATACCGGATCATGACACAAGGCCGGAATTTGAAGCCCCTAAGACAGCCTGGATTCCTACCATCGCTCCCGCCGGGATGATTTTCTACTCAGGGGAAATGTTTCCCGACCTGCAGGGCTCGGCATTGATAGCAGGACTAGCCTCGCGCGCACTCATCAAGGTTGCCATAGATGGCGACAACGCAAAGGAAGTGGCTCGCTATGACATGGGCAAACGCATTCGCGAAGTAGAACAAGGGCCGGATGGCGCGATCTGGGTGCTGGAAGACAAGGACGGCGCACGGTTGTTAAAACTGACCCCGTCTGGCTCAGCCAGATAATCCCCGCGCTCCTATACTTCGCCGATCTCGTACGCGCCCAAGTGGCCAAGTATAGCGGAATCGGATTCTTTGCAAGACTTTGCAAGGAAACCTTTCGAAAACATGAGAATTATATCTGATTAAAACAGTTAGATAATTAAAATCATATGAGGAAGCTACGCTTTCCTAATCTTGGGGCCACAGGTTCGACAAATTCGTCCGGAACGAATTTGAACCGCCGAAGGCGGGCCCCGAAGGGGTAAGGCCCACGGATGGGCCGAATAATCCTCTCGGGCGCGCCATCCTTTAAAAGTGTCTTGCCACATCCATGCTTGAATGCAACACGCATAGGATAAGTATGTTTTCAGGTTCACCTATGTAAAAGACCACATGTGATTGATGTTCAAATCGTTACAGACCCTGCATCAATTGTTCGGCCTTCCTCCCGGCTGCCGGATTATTTGCGAGCTGGACAAAGCAGGTTTTGACGCTGTCTCGATATCGGCGGGCCTGGTAATGCCTTTCGGACTGTCGCCATTGAAACCTCCTTGGTGCATAGATACTCAATACTATTGGTGCAGTGCACCATCTCAGGATTTAGTTGACAAAACTTGGAGCGCCCGATCATGGCCTGACGACTAAAGTCTGCTGATGCTAACAAACCCGGCTAATCAAGCGCTGGTGTGACATCCAATTGCCGGCCACGCTCCGGCACCCTGACCACTTCCTGTTCACCAAAGTACCGGATTGCGATATCGGACACCTTGCCTATATTGCCAATGACAGCGGACTCGGGGAACGAGTCGTAAAGGTCGCCGCCTTCGGTGAGAAAACCCGGTGCGGCAATGGTGAACTGATCATCGGCCATTACAGGTTCGCCCTTGTGGCTAAGACTGACGATACGCTGCCACTCCGGGCGTTGTAAATCGTAAGTCAGTTTGAGCCCCGAAAACTGCAATAAACCACGCTCGAAAGTCAGCGACTGTTCCAGTGCACGGCGTACCTGGTCACCACTCATTTCCTTGATAGTCACATCATCAACAAACGGGTAAGTAGCCAGCAGATCCACCACGCGCACATCTCCCGCCGGTATATCCTTGCGCACGCTTCCGCCGTGAATAAAGCCGATATCGGCATCAATATCCCTTTGCAAGCGTGGATCGCTTTCGGCATCGGTCTGCATGGGTGCGGTTTTACCCTGGTGAGTTAACAGCACAATGAAATCTACCTGATCACGCAGCTGACATCACTGCATCATAACAGACGACTCTGACGATTGAATTCGCTTCTTCAAGCCTGGAATGACGTTAGCTATCGGCCACTCAAAAGATACCCGGCAATAACCATTTAGTCCGCTTTTTATACGCTTCCCATTCCGGATAGCGTGAAAGACTCGCTTCTTTCATCATCATATTGACCGCAAACAAACCGCCCCAGACCCAGGCCAGCACCAAAACCGGTAACCAGTGCCAGACCATGAGTGCAAAACTGGCGTAAATCAGCATTTCTCCCAGGTAGTTCGGGTGACGTATATAGCGATGCATACCGGTGGCAATCAAGCCGCGCTGGAAGCTCAATGTGTAGTATTTCTGAGCGTCTGCCGCGATCATGATGACACTACCGATCAGACACATACTGATACACAAGGCGTACCAGGCACCATCAGACAAGGGGTAGTCCGGTGAAGATACACCGGATATCAAGAGCCAGCCGAACACCCAGTACCAGCCCAGTACACCGAGAAAAGCGTTGATACCGCCCAAAATGGTGATTTTCTTTTGCCATGCAGGATCAGGGAAGGACATATCCTTGATGAACCAGATAATGCCATAGCTACCCTGCATCGCGAGATAGATCCAGGCATTGACGGAAAAATTCTGGTAGTACCACATCAAAAAGCCGAGAAAAAAGAAAGTCCCGCACTTCTGAAAATTAATCACCCAGGAAAACTTCCATGGTCGCGGGCCGCCACCAAAACCATTCACCGCGTAATCTGTAAGACGGTTCAGCTTTAGCGCCCACTCAGGAATCATTTGCCGATTCACCGCATCGCCTTTTTGTTTATGAGCCATGCTATTCAGAGTACTTCAATTTTTATGGAAGGAATACCTTTCAGGTATTCAATGAGGCCAGGACCCCGAATAGGCGGACAGGCATGAAAGACCCAACCCCGTGCTTGACGATTGCTCTAACCGGGCGAAGCCGTCCCGGTCTCGAAAACTAGTTCCCGGACTCTTCTTCAAAATAGAACAGGCTAACGCCGGCAGTTACCTGTTCATGGCTAACCGAATCCTGTTCGAAAGGCTTGATGATCTTTCTCGCCTTCTCATCGATATCTGAAAGGAATTTTTTTATAAGTTCTCTCAACTTTTCACGATCTTTTACATCCAGCCGATTGGTCCAGCAGCCCCGTTGATAAAAAGACTCTCCATTTTCAGTGGGGGCAGACAGGTTATGCCCGATCGTATCCACAAGGTTACCAACGGCGGCCATTCCAATCTTTGCATTCTCGGTGTGAGCCTTGGATCCGAATGGTGTGTATCGTTTATCAATCATCCGTACCGAGTTCTTTGCTTTATCCACGACAATGGAGTTGCTCGCCTCCAGCCTTTGGAGAAACGATTTCACGGTAACACCCCGGGTTGAATTCGAATCGCTGATTAAGGATTCGAAGCTGGGTTCTGACCCATTGATAGCCAAAACCCTCGGCTTCCCTGTTTTGGGCTCAGTATAGGTTTCACTGCTTTCCCATACATCCAAAACGCTACACTCTGGTGTGATTTCGCTCAGAAAGCGCTTTTCCTCATGGAATGGCTTCAAGTAATTATCTTTACTTTTTATCCTGGTGAGTGTTCGCGTATCGATTCCTGTAATGACAGCCAGGGTCGACAATTGAACATTCTTGCCCGGCCTTTCCTGCCTCAGGTTTGCCTCGGCTTCTTCTACAAAAATAACCTGGACCATTTCCTGCAGCTTTTTCAATGAAATCTTGCCGATCAGCAATCTGATTAATTTTCTGAACACATTTTCGACGGCGAGCGTGAGGATTGCGACGTCACCTGAATCTTTTGTAATGGACGTGTACATTAGGCTCTCCTTTCTGTACTGAAAACTACGCTCTCTGTCTCAAACCCTTCTTCTTCCTGCAAAAAATCAAAACAGCTATCAACAAGCGGCTTACAGGTTTGCTTTGCTACGCATAAGACAAAGCCCGGGCTATCTCAAGACCGGTGCTTTGTCTTCCCCCCCTTTACAAGCAATATCAGATCCCCCTTTTGGCCTTTGCAGAGCTTCCCCTTAAACGCTTTACACCGCCATCCTTATCACTTGTTGATCTCATACTTTCTTTTTATTGACATTTATGTCATTTATTGCCATATATGTCTCTTATTGACAATAATGTCATATTATGACATTTATGTCAATTTATTTTTTGTAGGAAAATCTAGCGACTATCTGTAAATAGGGACCACCGGCTTATCTTCTGATCAGAACAGTAGCCGGGAGCATTGCTTCGGGAGGGATCAAGAGATACTGATGACAGCAACTCTCCACCGGACGATGCCAGCGGGTGCAACAGGACGCCCGGTGACTCAGACCCCCAAATCTTCCTCGAAATAAAAAACGCTGATACCGGCGGTCACCTGGCCCTTCAGACTTTCAGATTCTGCCAGGGAAGAAATCAGATCCCTGGATTTTACATCCATTTTTCTAAGGTACCTGTGAATCGCCTTGCGGACATGATCGATATTCTCCGGATTGAATTGATAGTTCCAACTTCCTCTCTGGAAATATTTTTCATCTTCATTCCGGTGATGTTGAATATTGTGATCGACCGTACCCGCGAGATTGCCAATCGCGGTTAAACCAACTTCGAGCAAATCAAGATCATCCTTGCTGATAAAAACATTGTCATCCTGTTTCAGAACAACCATACCAGTCCTGGCATCCACATCGACAACGTCTATTTCTTTCAATCGCTTCAGAACCGCCCGGACAGTTAAGCCCCGTGACTGAATCGCCCGTTTGACCAGTTTCGAAAAACTCACCCCGTCACCTTCAAGCTGAAGCGGTCGTGGTTTGCCGCTTTTGGCATCAAAAAACCTGGGGTCGTTCATCCATAGATCAAACACCTTGAACAAAGGCATAAAACCGTCGAGAAAATTATCATCCTGGTACATCGGGTCACTGAGCGCGATGTAGGTTCTGATCCTTTTAATCGTCCGGGTATCAACCCCGGTTTGCAGAGCGATGTCACCCAGTGCCACGCTTTTGCCGGGCGCTTCCTGTTTCAGTTTCGCCTCGGTCTCTTCAATGAAAATGATCTGCACCATCTCCTGAAGTTTTTTGAGCGACATTCTGCCGATCAACATACGGATCAGTTTTCTGAAGACATTCTCAACAGCACGCGTGAGGATGGCAACATCACGTAAAACAGGTTTGTCGGGCGCAACCATAAAACTCTCCCCGTTCCGAAGAACATCATTCCCTGTCTCAAACCCATGATTTTCGTCTGCGACCAGAGAATCTTGATTAGCTATGTGTATTTATTGCGCACAAGACAAGGCCCGGTCTATTACACAACCGGCGCTATGCCCTTCCCTTTTCTTCTGTTGACCTGACATGTGCACATTTTATTGACATTAATGTCATTTTTAGACGAAAGTGTCATATTTTGCCATTTATGTCAATTTATATTCGAAAAAGAGTACTCGAATACCTGTAAATCGAGTTTGAGCACATGCGGGATGATAATGTGATCTGTTTCCGGCTAGTCAGGATCAGCCTTGAGCTTCACCGGCCGGAAAAGTCTTTTAACGACCTGTGCAAAGAACCACAGAAAAGCAACGGGTAACAAGGCCGTTTGGAGAATAAATACAACACTCAACTGTACAATGTGTTCAATGACCTGGGCCGCCTGGGCCTGCATACGCTGCAGTCTTCCGGACAGGTCAATTGAATCAACCGTGCTGCTCCAGGCGCGTGTGATGGAGCTCAACATACCGGCTTCAACGTCGCCGGCATTTTCCGCGCTCGCGTCCTCGCTTAGTTGCTCCAACTCCCTACCGGCCTCGGTAATGATCTCGGTGCTCTGCTGGTAACGTTCTTCGAGAAACTGTTGATAAAGCAGGTCGTTTGCAATCAGCATGACAGGAACGGCAAACCGCACAAACAAAACCAGCAGAAAAACCCGCTTTAACAGAGCCCTGGTTACCTCTGACTCTTGTCCCGGATACCACAAACGTATCAATAACCACGCTGCCAACAGCGTGACCAGGGCTTGTATGACCCACCACGCACTGATATCCAGCAATACGTTCTGCACACCCAGTGAAATGGTCGCACCCATCATGACCCATGAAAAACGCTCTACCAGGTCATTCACCGGGTCAAGTATCTCACCCGGAGTTAAGGTGACCCCTACCCCCGCAGGTTGTAACGCTATCTCGGTGCCCTGTACTACCGAAATTACCCCGTTGATCGTTCTGGCCAGGGCAAAAGTGACAAAGGCCCGTTGAAAGAGCTGCTCATAATCGGCAGCAGCGCGTTGATCCATAAACGGTGTGACCGAAAGCACCGCGACAAGAAACAGTGCCACACTGAGCAGCCATGGGTTGATGGTCCCTGTTTTATTCATTAGTGCTCCCGGTACCTGTCAGTATTCCTGCGGGTACAAAGTTTAAACCGACATCATGATAATCACGCCGCCAATTGTCAGTGCAAGACCGGCCAGTTTGCGCCGGTTAATCTGTTCTCCGAGCATTAACCAGGCCAGGAAAACGATAAACGCAACATTGGTCTCGTTGAGCACTGAAGCCACCGACGCATCAATTAACTTGTATCCCGCCAACCACAATATCAGCGCAAAGTACGACCCCAGGAATGAAGCAAACATCACCGTACCCCAGGGTTGCGGCTGGCTGAAATTCCGTTTTACATTTTGCCAGCCCCGACTCACCAGCATGTAGACCAACATACCGCAAACACCACCGGCAATACGCAGTTCAACCGTCCATAAAAATGGCTGTGTTTCCAGTATTTCCTTTACCATGACCACACCGGCGGCCATCATAAATACGGCACCCACGCCGTACATCGCGCCCTTTTTGACATCGGCTGTATCCACGACAGATCGATGCGAGCGCCAGGTGACAAGTAACACGCCTGACATCACCAGGATAAACCCGAGCCACTGCCACGAAACCAGGCGCTCACCAAGGAAAACAGCAGATAAGAGAATCACAAAGGGGCTGAACAGGCTCGAAACAATACCGGTTCTGCCGGCACCCATCATATTGAGTGCTTTCAGATACCAGGTATCCGCGACCGCGATTCCGAGCAGACCGGACAAGAAAACCAAAAATAGCTCGATGGGCGAATAACCTGGCAGCGTGAAACCGTTAACCAGCAATATGGTTGGAATCAACAGAACCAGGCCAAAGACATTTTTAAACAGGTTCAGCTCGAATGCCGGCAATGTCTCGCCGGAGCGGCGAAACAAAATGACAGCAAGGGCCCAGATCAGGGCACTGGAAATGGCAAAGAATTCACCCCAGCCCATTAACAAATACGCCCTGGAATTGAGTCCGGAAACCCGTCAAGTCCCGGCGTGAGGGTCATTCCTCGACACTTGCCTTTATCAATAGCACCGGAACCATGGGTACATCCTCCGCATCGAGTGCCTCGCTATACCCGGTTTCCGTTTCAGCGATGGCCTCAAGAACCTCCATTCCGGACACAACCATACCGAAGACCGTGTAGCCCCAGCTGCGTGAGTTGGGATCAAGGCTGGTATTGTTATTCATATTGAAATAGAACTGCCGTGTCGCTGAATGCGGGTCATCATAACGGGCCATTGCGATGCTTCCCGTGACATTTTTTAAACCATTGCCGGACTCATTAAGGACATTTTCATGAAGGGTTTTCTCTTCGATGTCCTTGGTATAACCACCTCCCTGCACCACGAATCCCGGCATCACCCGATGAAACAGGGTTCCATCGTACTCACCCTCCAACACATAACGTAAAAAGTTATTGGACGTGATGGGTGCACGCATACGATTCAACTCAACGACAATATCGCCCATACTGGTCTCAAGCTTGACCATCGGAAACAGGTTGTCCGGGATCATGTCAGGCGGAAAACAATCCTTGCCGGCAGACAGGGCAGTCAATGGAATTGATATCAACAACATAAAAAATGACAAGACATACTTTTTAATCATGGCTAAACTCCATTGGCAGTTAAACCGCCTGGCCAGGGCCTTAAGTTTTTGAACGGCAAACTCAGGAACCGGCGGACGTCATAAACGCTTTTACCTTATCCCTGAAACAATACCGGTATTTTCACATGTCGCCCAGGAGTTCACCACATTGAACTTGCTCAAATCCGTATTCATCAGCGCTTTTGTTACATGGCTGACCCTGCTCAGCCTCTATGCTTTCTCCCAGCTGATCTCCGGCTCAGAGCCATTGCTTTCCTGGCTGGGACTGGCTTTGACTGCCCTGGCACCACTGGTCTTCTTTCTCAAGGCCTTCCTGTTCAAATCACCACGAACACCCCGCCACCCGGTTGAGTTCAGCATCCTCAGCAGCCTCGGGGTTGCCGTGACGATGGCGATGTCGTTCCGTTATGGGCAGGCCGCCGGTGTGATACATATATGGGCCGGAATGACATTACTCGGGTGGCTGGCCTATTTACGCTGGTATTCCACCTTTCACACACGGGATGCAAAGGCCTTGAGGGTAGGCGCAAAATTACCCCAATTCCAACTGGAGACACTTGACGGTCATATGCTCTCCTCGGAATGTTTTATGGCAAAACCACATCTGTTGCTTTTTTATCGTGGTAACTGGTGCCCCTTTTGTACCGCCCAGGTTGAAGAACTGGCGGGAGCCTATCAACAGTTGAAGAAAATGGGTGTCAGCGTGATTCTGATCAGTCCGCAGCCAACCAGCAAAAACCAACGGTTGGCCGCCCGTTTTGATGTTCCCATGATATTTCTCAGGGACAGGGAAAACACTGCGGCAAAGCAACTGGGGATCGTGCACAGGTGGGGAACACCAATGGGTCTGCAAGTTCTGGGCTATGAGTCCGACTCGGTATTGCCCACCCTGCTTGTGACCGATGCACAGGGTCAGATTGTTTTTTCCGACCAAACCGATAATTACCGTGTACGACCCGACCCGGTGGCCATTGCGGAGCTGTTAGCCACGACCAGCCTGGAAAACTGAGCTACCTATTTCTCCCCCGATGATTGTTTGTTCTGCTGCAGATCCTTGGGCATACGCCCTGCCCTGCGCAAGGCGTCTCTGAGGAGATATTCAATCTGACCGTTTACGCTCCGTAACTCATCATCTGACCAGCGCCGGACCGCCAGCCAGATGTCTTCGTTGATGCGAAGTGGAAAAGCTTTTTTCTGAGCCATCAGATTCAGTCTTTAATTGTAAAGGGAGCCCGTATTCAATACCGGCTGCGCATTTTCCTGTGCGCAAAGCACAACAAGCAAATTACTGACCATGGCCGTCTTGCGCTCATCATCAAGCTCAATTACATCCTGATCCCTTAGCTCATCCAGTGCCATCTTAACCATACCAACCGCCCCATCCACTATCGTCCGGCGGGCTGCGACAATGGCCTGGGCCTGCTGGCGCTTGAGCATGGCGCTGGCAATTTCCTGTGCATATGCCAGGTGAGAGATACGCGCTTCAATCACTTCGACACCGGCCTTTTCAAGGCGGTCCTGAACCTCCATTTTGAGCTGTTCAGCCACTGCCTGCGGAGCACTTCGTAAGGCGATCTGGTCTTCAGCATGCGACTCGTAAGGATAACTGGTGGCCAAATTTCTAAGTGCGGCCTCTGTCTGAATTTTGACAAAACTTATGTAATCATCAACTTCGAAGCTGGCCTCAGCCGAATCCACAACCTTCCAGACAACGACGGCCGCTATTTCAATCGGGTTACCGCTACTGTCATTGACCTTGAGTGGATCGCAATCAAAATTACGAACCCTCAGTGACACCGCTTTCTTGGCATAAAACGGATTGGCCCAGCGCAAACCGGTCTCGCGAGCACTACCTACGTAAGTGCCAAACAGGGTCAATACCCTGGCCTGATTCGGATGCACCATGAAAAAGCCGGCAAAGCAAATAAGCAACACGATTGCGATCAGAACAGAAAAGATAATGAGCGGGATTGTGGTTGACTGGAGAGCCCTGAAAAACATGTAGCCGTTGGCGATAAACAATACCGGCAAAATGAACAGAGCCAAGTATCCGGAAGCATAGGTCTTTTGAATTTCTTTAATCATGGTTCCACTCCTTGATATCATATATATATCATTTTAATACACACCAACAAGAAATCAATAGGTCTAAAGTCACCATTGACCTATTTGAGTTGACTGAAAGCTTGCGTGAAAGGATATAATCGCGTTCGTCTCAAAATAACTGGAGAACAACATGCGAGGCCTGATTTTGCTTTTGGCAACCCTACTTCCCCTATCGTCCATGGCGGATTCCGGTCTGCCTTTTCTGAAAGATATGGCAGGCGACAGGGATTTGCCCCGACCATGGGGAATCGGTTTTGATTTTTACACCATGGATCAGGACTACGATATCAAGGATCTGACATTCGCCCTCCCGGGTGTCTCGATCGGTAACCCGGAAGACATCGCGGTAACAAACGAGGTCAAGCACTACGATATTCAAGCCGATGCCTGGTTACTGCCGTTTCTGAATGTCTTTGGAATTGTTGGCAGGGTAAGTATTGATACACTGGTGGATTTCAGCCAGGCAGACATACAGGGACTGCCGCCCGGCATCGGCCTGGGCACATTACCGGTTTCATTTAGTGGCACGGTCTGGGGTGGTGGTTTCACCTTGGCATACGGCTCAGAAAAGTGGTTCACTTCTGTAACCACTACTTTCACTAAAACCAGTACCAGTGGCGATCTCGATTCCAAGGTAAACTCAACCTCTGTCCAGCCTCGTATTGGACTACTCAGGAACGGTTTCCGGTTTTGGGTTGGCGGTATGTATCTGGATACCGATGAAAAGCACAGTGGTGTATTTGATCTTCGTCTGCCCGGTCTTAACGCTGTCCCATTTGATGTGGAACTGAAGACCAAGGATAACTGGAATTACGCCGTTGGAGCCGGTTACTCTTTCAATGACAGGTTCAACCTTAGCCTGGAAGCAGGATTCGGAGACCGCACCCATACACTGTTTAATTTGAACGTACGATTCTAAAACCCGTATGGGCAAAAGGCTCTTACATTTTCTGTTTCTATTCATTTCCGCCCCGGCACTCGTCGGGGCTTACGAAACAGACCAATTCAACAACCGCCTGCAACCCATCAGTGATTCCACCTCGATTCTGAATCAGCAGGTGACACTTGCGATTGCCAGCACCATTACAGGCTTGCATGGCAAACCTGACAAAATGAAAGTGGTCGATGGGATCTATTACAAGATAGGCGGGAAGCACTGGGTAGATAAACTGGAACGGTTTGCCATGGCCTCCGAAGATGTAGAGCGCCTCGACACACCTCCACATGATTCTATTTACAGCGGTCATCCGCTTTACGCCACACGTGTTGCCGGATTTTTTGGTGTCGGACCGACACTTAAGATCAACAATGTACTGGTGGGGACCGATAAACTGGGGCACTTTCTGTCCCAGGGGCGGAAATTTTATCGCCGTTGGTTGAAGATGGGTGACGAGAGCAAGGCTGCAGAGCACTCCGCTTACACCGAACGTGCCCTATTTGGCCAAATGACCACCGGTTCATACTCAAATGCCGACCTGGTCGCAAACTATGAAGGTTTTCTCTTTTACCGCAGCCTTTTTGAAGACAACATCATTCCGGGAAAACCCGCCATACTTGCCTGGAAAGATGACCATTGGATTATGCAGCGACCATTTGACTGGGCAGATCACGTCAATGATTATTGGGATGAAGCGCTTAACATCAATCATTTTGATGAATTGCTTTACTCGCACATGAAAGCCCGTCTACTGACTTTTTGTGACAACTACAACACACACCCTGAGTTTTTTGTCGTGCATGATGAAGACCACCTGAAATACCGCTATCGTTACCTGCAATTGCGTGATACCTCGGAGTTACGCCTTGATCGACTATGCGCCGATGATCAGGGCACCAAAACCGAACCATCGATTTTTACCTCGGGTTCGCAATAAGCAGTTCTTTATTGACGGAGCGTTCTTAGTTCAGGTTGCTGCGTGTGATTGCATAACGGATCACACCGGTCTCAGAACCGGCACCAGTGTACTCAAAACCATTTTTCTCTAACACCCGGATAGACTGGATGAGATGCGGCAGGGTTTCTGCGCAAACCTCATTGACATTATTATGGGAAAAAGCCCAGCCAACCAGCCTAGCAACTGCCTCTGTGGCATACCCCATGCACTGGTAAGGGTTCAGAATCGAGTATCCGATCTCAACCGAACCTGCCTCATCCGGTCGACCTTTGAACCCGCAAATTCCGACCAGGTTAGCCGCATCGCCTGACGTCAGCAGGTACCAGAACGACCAGCCTTGCTCAGAAACATCACCCAGTTGTGTGAGTGCAAATTGCATCGCTTGCGGACCGTACAGGTCGGGTGGCCAGGATTTCGGAATGGTCACACCCAGCGCTTCGCTTAGAGACTCGCGGCCATCGATATCTTGTCTTATCAATTCGGGTGTTGCAGCAATCAGATTCAAACGCCGGGATTTGATCAACCGGAGTGACATGGCCGGGGAGTAATTACTCATTATAACCCGCCTCAAGCTTTGTCCAGGCCGAATGCAGTGCTGACAAATCCCTGCTGGGCCAAAGTTTGGTCAATGATCTTTTTAAGCGTTTCAAATTCCCCTCCCCGTTAACAGGTTTTCCGGGCCTGTAACGCGCCCGGTCAAAATCAATCAAAAATACCTGAAGCTCAGCATCCAGCAATATGTTCCGGGCATTCAGGTCCGCATGCCAGAGTCCGGCGTCGTGAAACCGGCGAATACACCTGCCCACATTCGCCCAATCACCCTCAACAAGACCATCACCGGTCAAACGGTCTGCAAGGGTATTGGAGGAATCAATACGCGTTGTCATTATTGCACCGCTTGAAGTCACACCCTGGTGTTGGCATAAGGCAGCTACCGGACGGGGCACGGGTAAACCGAGTGCAAACAAGTCGGACAAGAGGCGGTATTCCCTGAAGGGTCTGGACCTTGAGATACCGGTGAAGAAATAACGCTGCCGGCTGAATTTCGCTGCCCAGCCACCACGCAGGTAATGCCGAAGCACGACAGGCCCGGGTATCTCGATAAACCACGCACTGCCGCGGCCAACCGCTTCCCCCTTCAATGCTTGCCGGGAGCGCCAAAAATCTACACTGAAAAAGTCCGGCCCCGGAAAATCCATAAGGCATGCATCATAGATGACGGCCCATGATTTTTCTTTGTGAACTTCATGCTTCATAAGCGCCTTATTCTAATGCACAATGCCGGAACCTGTCAGATCGCTTGTTGCCGGCATCATCTTTTCCTCTTTAATGCATTTGCTTTTAATTTAGAGACTGGTGCAATATGCCGCTTATGTTCTGAATGTTTCTGTTTTTGGTTTCCAGGGGTCCCAAGTGTCAGATATTTCCATATGTATCATGCGGCTTTCGGCCATCGGGGATGCAACGCATGTTGTTCCCGTCATTCGTACCATTAGCAAACATATGCCGCAGGCAAAAATAACCTGGATTATCGGCAAACTTGAAGCACGTCTTCTCAACGGCTTGCCCGGAGTTGAGTTTATCGTGTTTGACAAAAAAGGTGGTTTTGCTGCGGTCCGACAACTCAGGAAAACACTAAAAGGCCGAAAATTTGATGTTCTGCTGCATATGCAGGTCGCTGCCCGCGCCAACCTGCTGAGCTTGCTGGTGAGTTCCCCCGTCCGGGTCGGCTGGGATAAATCACGCTGGCGCGACCGGCATCAATGGTTCATCAACCAATCCGTAGAAACGCCGCCGGAAGTACACCAGGTTGACGCCTTCCTGGCGTTTGCCCACGCGCTCGGCATACCCCCGGAACCGCCGGTGTGGAATTGGCCCGTTTCCACTGAAGATGCCGACTGGGCCAGGGAGATACTGGGTGATGGCCCTCCCATACTGATGATAAGCCCCTGTTCAAGTCACCCGCTGCGAAACTGGCAAGCCACCCGCTATGCGGAGGTGGCCGATTACGCGATATCAAAACTGGGTATGCGGGTCGTACTGACCGGCGGCCCATCCGAACTGGAAGCAACCACCGGTCAGAATATTGAATCAGCCATGCAGCACAAACTGCAAAACCTCATTGGCAAGGACACGATATGTCAATCTGTTGCGTTGCTGAAACAGGCCACTATTGTGATTTCACCGGATTCCGGCCCGGCACACCTGGCGTCATGCGTCGATACGCCGGTCATCGGCCTCTATGCTGCAACACCGAGCAGACGTTCAGGCCCTTTTAACAGCCTTGATTTGTGCGTTGATAAATATACCGAAGCCGCCCGAAAATTCAGACATAAGGAGCCAGGGGAACTACGCTGGGGTCAGCGTATTGAGTTTCCTGGCGTTATGGACCTGATCGAAACCGGGGAGGTAATCGAAAAACTGGATAGATTCATGCGTTCTTACGAATAATCCTGATAAGACTTCTCTTCAACAATCTCAGAACCAAGATACACATTCAGTTCTTTCTTCGCGTTGGCACGTTGATCATTGGTCACGTAAACACTTCGGGCCAGATCAATAAACACCTGGTCAAACTCCCTGGCCCGTTCTTTATCGCGGATATCGTCTTCGATTTCCCACAAGGCTTCATTGGTGGTTTTTAGTTCATCATGGATACGGCGAACGGTTTCATCTTCATTAACCGACTGTTGCCAGGAAGCCTGCAGCAACTCCAGTTCACGCTTTACATTGGCAAGTTTGCCGACATCGCTGATCCGTTCTGACTTGATTTCCAGAATGGTGATTTTGTCCAACACTTCACCGGGAGATACCGGTACTTGAATAATATCCATAGCTATACCTTGAATGCGTAATTTTTGTCCGGGTCTCTCTCGATATCCGGTGGGTAGTTTTTGCGTTTATCCGCGTAATATTGGGCCCTTTGGTCACCGTCACTCAGGCCATTGAAGGTGATATACAAAACACGGCGAGCCTCATCTGTATTATTGGGCAGGGACCGGTGCGGTGCATAGGAATCAAAGAAAACCGCATCACCCGGCTGGCAGTGAACCGGTTGGTAAGATGCACTGGAGGTGTCTGCATCCGTCAGTGGCGCCCACATCTTACCCAGCAAACCCTGCTTATGCATACCCGGGATCATTTCAACGCTGCCGTTTTGGGCATTGGTTTCATCGATCGCAATCATTGCGGTGATATGCAATTTACCATAGTCATCCCAACCAGCCTGCACGTCCTGATGCTCCTTGAAGCCGTCTCCGCCGGGTAACTTGAAATTAATTTTATCCTTGAACAGCACCGCCGGTTCTCCAAACAGGTCGCTGACCGCCTGCTGCATTCTCCGGCGTGTAATCAGTTCGGAAAAACCCTCGTGGAATGAAACAAAGTCCTCGATTCTTGAAATAATTCGTGAACCATCCTGCTTGCTCGCCTCAAAGTACATCATGTAATGACCCGGTACTTCAGGCGCCCCTGCAACTTCATCTGTCCAGCGGCTGATGTCTTTCATTTCTTCAGCGTTATACATCCCCCTGACAACCAAAAAGCCGTCACGGTGAAACTGTTCAATCTGTCCTTGACTTAACATGCTCATAAACCTCTATCAGAAGCGTTCAGATCCTGCTTACTTTATACCTTTTCCACAGCGTCTTTATGACCGAAATCAGGTTATTGGTAGTCCAGTACAAAACCATACCCGCCGGAAATGTATAAAACAAAACAAGGAAACCCAGGGACATCAACACGAGGTTCCGCGAGTGCTTACGCTGCTGGGTGGCATCCATGGCCGGATGGCTGTGCAATTTTGAGGCAATGAAGGAGAAGCCGGTCATGATAAATGGAAGCAGGTTCAGATATCCGCCAAAAAATGGCAGGCTGAACGGCAGTTGCATAAATGCATCGGGCTGGGACAGGTCAGCGATCCAGAGGAACGACTCACCCGACAGGTGGATGTTTTCTGCGAGCATATCAAATGCACCGATAAAAACCGGTATGACCACGAAAACACCCGCCAGGCTTTTCAGACTGTACAACGGATGTACATTCGCCTCTTTGTACATCGCGATGATCTTTGCCGACTGTTGCTCACCCTTATATTCTTTCTTGATGGCCGCCAACGTGGGTGCCAGACGTCCGTCAATTTCGTGGACCTGGTCCTGTAATCGATCAGCGATTTTGCTTAAAGGCCGCATCAATAGTCCAACCGCCACCGATAAAACCATGACCGCCAGGCCCCACTGCGGCACTACCATCGCGATACCCGTGAGCAGGTAATAGAGTGCCTGGCATATCCACCGCAACCAGAACCACAGGCCGGAATACATCAGGCTTTCGAGTTCGGATGCGGATTGCGAAAGCGCGGATGGTTCGATGGGCCCAAGGTAGAGGTCCAGATCAAACCCCTTTACCGGGCCCGTAGCGGTTATTTCAATAGATGCGTCCTCCACTGACTCACCGCTTAACGGATTAATGGATAAAGCTGCTCCCGGTAGCACCATCGCAGTCCAGAACCGGTTGCGAAAACCAAACCAGCCCTTGCTCACCCGGTCAGCCTGTTCGGTTTCATCCAGGCCTACCGATTCAACCGAGGAACCATCGAAAAGCAGGTACCGGGTCTGTTCCAGCAAATAACCAAAACCACTGGATGGCGGGGGCCGGAAAGCCATGCCACTTGCCAGGTGTGCTGTCCCGGACTCACTGGAGTTGAATGAAATCGTCCAGCCCTTTTGGGGAATTACCCAGCGACGCACCACATTGCCTGATGGATCAGTAAACACCAGGGTTGTCGTCGATTGATTGGTTTCCCGCTCCAGTTGCCACTTAGCTGGCGTGCCCTGATCAAATACCAGCATGCCCTGTGCGGCAGACAACAGAAGAACTTTCGCACCCGGTTTGGAGCACAGGGGGAAACAGGCCTCGACAAGCAGCAGATCTCCCCTTTCGCTGAACTGCAAATGCAGGGATTCAGAATCGACGGTCACATCAGCAACAGTAGGTACTGAAAACAGCAGGCACAAGACCACCAGACAGACCCGGAGTGATCTAAGTGTCACTTGTGGAACCGTGTATTTTCGCGCATGACCGCCTCCAGTACTTCGCCATTGAACTGCGGGTTATCCAGCAAGCGATAGTTGCTGTCACGAACTTCGTACATTCCGTTGGGAAAGGTCACCGTAACCTGGTCAGGTTCCAGGACGGCGTAATTGTAATAACTGCCCGCAATCAGCCAGTCCCATTGCGGCCCATCAAACAGATCCTGTCCGCTGGAATAATCGGAATAAGCATTACTGCACGCCAGTAACCGTCGCATCAGGGTCGGTGCCACATCGTAATGCGATGTGCGGTGGGAAATGTGTTTGGGCTCGACCCCCGGCCAGGACAATAACATCGGTACGCCAAGTTGTTGACGGGAGTAAGCAGAGCCATGGCCTTCGATACCGTCGCCATTTTCATTGAACTCCTCACCATGGTCAGAAGAGATCATCACCACGGTTGTATCCGCCAACCCGCGCCTTTCCAGGTCAGCGAGGACCTGTCCGATCAATTCGTCAACAAATATCACCGAGGTTTTGTAATCTGCAAATTCCCCGGGCAACGGGTCCCCGGCGTTGGCAGACACACGACCCTTGTACTCAGGCGGATAGGTTCTGTCATTGACCGCATCGTAGAAAAGGAAGCCGAAAAACGGATGATCCATGACCCGCTGATCCAACCATGACATCCATTCTTCTGTCATGATCCGGTCACGTTCCCAGGCCAGTGCATCAACCGGTTTTGTTTCAATACGGAGATTCGGCACATTTGCGAACGCCGTCCGGTCGAGCGTGACAGGCCGGTACATATTGGAACTGCTGAACAGACCCATCTGGTAATCAGCCGCCATCAACTGATCCATCATAACCGGTGGTTTTTGCAGTGCTTCGAAACTGCCAAAGTAGCCGGGAGGCAGACCATAGAACAGGCTAAACGCACCAATCCGTGAAGAGTTGCCACCACTGAAGTGGTTTGAGAACCGGCTTGCCCGCTGTGAGGCAAACCGGTCCATGTTCGGTGTCAGCCCGGTACCCGTCAAATCACCACGCATGGCATCCACCAGAACGATCACCAGGTTCAATTGCTCCGGTTGGGAGCACTCCAGCGGTGCCAGCGGATAATTCAACTTCGCTGCGCCAGCCTGGTCCAGTCCACCCGCCATGCGATTGGCCAATTGGCGTTCCCTGCTTTGACTGATATCAACCAGGCCATAACGCACCAGGAGTTTTTTTGCAGTAAACCCGCGCTGCACCGGCAACTGTTGCGCCATACTGGTCACCGGTACGAAATAACTTGCATCGGCCCAGGCGTAAATACCCTGCGCAACGACAAAACAAAACGCAACGATGACACCCAGCAAGCGGCCGCCATGAGCGGGTGCAGACACAACCCAGGACCAGATCCTGCCAGCCAGCAAGTATTCGAACAGCAATGCGATCACAAACATGACCGCTGTAAAAATCAAACTTGGGGTGCCCAGTATCTTCAGTGTCAGGATATTGATGTGAAAACGGCTTTGCGACCACAGCAGGCTATCGAGCAAAATGACGGCAATCATCACGGCCATCAATAGGACGGCAAGGGATTTGGCCCATTGCAACGAGGGCTTTAGCAATATGAATGGAGAAACCAGTAGCAGCAGTGGCAGCAGGGCCAGCCAGCTGTGATGACTGACATATATGGTCACCAGGTAGATCCAGGCCAGTGCGGATGACCCGTCCGGACCACCACTCAAATAGCGTAAACCGATCAGACCGAGAATCACGGCATTGGCCATTGCGAACCAACCCAGCCAACGGTACAGTAGTCGACGATTTTGGTTGTCCGGGGTTGGTTTTCCAGCCATCCGGCTATCCCCTGGCTTGGCGTTCAGATGCTTTCTCATCCGCCAGTCGCGCGATTTCCTTTGCCCCGGTTTGGATGCTGTCGCCTATATTAAAGACCATTTGTGAACGCAACGTCTGCATGAGTTCTCTGAAGCTCGCCTGTTCCTGCAGTAAGCGGTCGATTTTCTCTGGAACTTCATCCAGGTGTTGTGGTGAAACAATATCACCGGCCAGTTCACGAAAAGCAACTTCCTGGGGTTCAATACCCAATGCCTGCCAATCCGGGTTACGTATTCTGCGGGGTAAATCGATGAACAGAACCGGCTTTTCCAGTCCGAGGGCATATTCAATGGCCATGGCCGACCAGTCACTGATCAGGATGTCTGATTTGAACAGGCTTTCACTCTCACCCATGCGATCCTGGTACTCAAAATTGTCGTGATCACCATATTTTGATTTCAGCTGCTCTATCACTTCCGGTGTCATTTTAAGGGTCTGGTAATGCGGCCGGATGATCACGTGATAACCCGCAGCCAATAACAAACCGGTCAACTCATCACCGCAGGTATTGAAAATAGACTGGTCACCCCAGGTTGGGGCGATCAAAACCGTTGTGGTATCGGACACTTCAGCCAGGGTAGCGCTCAACTGGTAAGACATGGACACGACCAGTAGATTTTCCAGCCGCGGGTGTCCGTATTCAAACAGGTTTCTTTCCTTGAGGCCCTGCATAGACTCACGCTTGCGTAACTCTTTCACATGGTGCGGCCCGACGCAAAATAGACTGTCATAGCCATCATAGGAATTGGCATGATCCACCATATGGGTACTGCCGAGTGAGTGGAACAGGTAGATGTAATGAACCGGGTTAATCGATTTTTTCAGTTGCAGATTGCCCAGATCCATCATGGTCATCACGACCACATCGGCCTTTTGAAAGTTGAAATGCAGTGTCAGAACGAGCCCTTCCGGTATAAAGATAGCCTGGAAAAGTTCGTGTTGCCGATTGAGGCCGTCATCATTCGGATCGGAAGTGACATAGGTGACTTTGTGCGCCAGCTCGTCATTCAGCACAGTGATCAGGGGTTCGAAGTAATGCCAGTCCTGGCCGCTCTCAGAATAAATAACGATATTTCGCCAGTCCGCAGATAATTTGCGGTATTGGCGCCATGCTGACCAGCCCTTAAGCAGCCCCATCGTCAGCGTCTGATTCGGCAGGTTTGCGCTTGAAAAATGCCTTGATGCGGTACCAGTAGGTTTTGATAGCCAGTGCCAGGGATGCAAACAATCCCACGATAGCTGATATGAGCATACTACCGGTGGTCGGATCGAGGTAAGCCGCTGCTGAGACAGGCACCAACAGCAGCGCGATCAAAATCGCAAAAAGCAATCCTGATCGATATGAATACGGGCCTGTAGTCTTTTTCATTGTCAATTTCCTGCCCCTGCAATCACCAGTCTGAGCGCTTGTTCAAGCCGGGCCATATCGTAATCGCTGATCTCACCCATCGTTGAAACCCTGAACAATTGCGCTGCCAGGTCTCCCTGGCCTGCATAGATGATAAAACCCTGCTGTTTCAGACCATCATGTAATTGATTGTAGGTCATGCCGGCCGGCATATGATAGCTGCGCAATACACAGGAGCTTTCATTCGCCGGCAACCACTCACCAATACCCAGTTTCTCACATGTATCGGCCACACGTGCAGCGAGTTTACGGTAACGCAGGCGCCGGGATTTCCAACCACCCTGCTTTTTGAGCTCTTTCAATGCCTGGGCAAGCCCAAGCAAGCTGTTGACCGGGGGCGTAAACGGTGTCGACTGTCTTGCCTGGTGTTCCGCCCAGGCGGGCAGGTGCAAGCTCAAGCTGCGCGGTTCAATATTCTGCTCCAGGGCGGAATGGCGGCACAACACCATCGCCAGACCGGGAATACCATGCAAACACTTGTTCGCGGTTGCAGCAATCGCCAGCAAGGACCTATTCTCAAATGGAATGGACTCCGCAGCAAAACTGGAAACCGCATCCAGTAAAAGCTGAACCCTGTACTTCGTGCATAAAGCGGCAATTTCATCTACCGGGTTCAGACGGCCTGTTGTGGTTTCGTGGTGCACTGCGGCAACATGTGAGAAATCACCCGTGGCGAGCAAACTTGCCACCTCGTCCAGGTCAATTGCTTCACCCCAGGCAACCTTGAGTGCATGATGCTGTATACCATGTATGCCGGCGATCCGGCTTAACCGCTCACCATAGACACCGTTTTCGAGCACCAGTACATGCGCGTCTGATGGCAACAACGAAGCCATCATGGCCTCAAGGGCGAATGTTCCTGAGCCACCGACCAAAACCGCAGCCCACGATGCCGGGTCGCAGTCGTATACATCAAGAAGACCACGAATAACTTCATCCTGCAGCTCAAAGAACTCCGGTTCGCGATGGCATAAATCGACCCGTGCCACCGCTTTGCGCACACTTTCGCTCAATGAAACAGGGCCTGGATTGAGAAGTATGGGTCTCACGTTATATCCTGATTAAATCAAAATCACCATGGTTCCGGTAACGGCTAGAGAGCGTGACTCACTACCCACAACCAGATACCGCAGCTCAACAAATAAAGTGAAATGGGTAATTCACCATTGCGGATGAGTGACTGATAGGTATCCCAGCCACTGGCTTTTAAATCCGACCAGCGAACACGTCCCGGGATGATGGCACGAATATTCTTGCTCCATTCACGCCAGTCGTCTTCAAAAATATTTTCCAGCTTACTGTCTTCATAAGCAATCGCCGCCGGATACCAGATCAGGAAAAACAAGACCACGACAGCGGCCACATACGGATTGGCAGATGCAATGGTGAAACCGATCAATATGATGAAATTACCAAGGTATAAAGGGTGCCGCACCAGTGAGTAGGGCCCGGTTGACGCCAGTTGCTTATTCTTGAAAATATATCCGGCCGCATAAATACGAAATACCTGGCCCACCACCACCAGCGCGAGCCCGATCGCCACGGTTCCCCTGTCCGGCCTGGCAAAATATGCACAAACAGCCACCAGTAACAAGCCAATGGCCTGGCGCAGGATTTCATTGAAGCGAATGCGGTCGAACAAGCCCAGTAAACCGGCTCGTTTACCCATCATTGTGATTCGCTCTTTGACCATTCGAGACTCCCTGTTAATACGCGCAGATTTTACTTGATTTCAGCCCATGATATGAGTGTTTTATCAGTTGGACTTCACGGCAATGCTCTAAACAAATATTACTGCGGGGATTTCCAGTCAGCCTCCACACCCAGGTGATTCATCAGGCGTCTTGCAATATCCGCTGGCTTAACTGAAGGACGCGGTAGTCCTCCAGGCACACCGTGCCTGATCTCAATGAGCATGAAAGCCGGTGCTTTTGCCTGCAAAAAGCCGGCAATTTCCGGGTGACCCGGGGTTGTGGAAAAAACGCTTTGATAACCACAGGCAATGGCAACAGACTGAAAACTTACAACCGGACTTACCGTTGCCTGACCACCGGTCGATTCGTGCGCGTGGTTATCGAGCAACAGGTGGTAAAAATTGTCGCCGCTATAGGCCCCCACCGTTGCCATATTGCCCATGCGCATAAGGACTGCACCATCACCATCGACAACAATAACCTTCTTATCCGGCCTGACCAGCGACAGGCCCAGACCGAATGAAGCGGCACAACCCATTGAGCCGACCATGTAAAGCTGATTCGGGCGATCTTCAATGGCATATAACTCGCGTCCGTTAAAACCGGTTGAGGCAATCAGGACCGTATCCGTCGTATCACTATCAACAACCAGTTGCTTCAGAATATCATGTCGACTGGGCGTTTCTTCTCCTGAAACCTTTACCTGAGTTTCACCACTGCCAGCCGGTTTGGCGGGAACCGATGCCTGCTTCAAAGGGTATGGCGCCACCATCCCCTTTTTCATTATGAGCGCATACGGGCGACCGGTTAACCCCATGTGATTGACAGCCGCTTGCAGGGTTTTCTCAACGTCTTCCTGTTTTTCCGGGAACCAACTCCAGGGAATTTGCATGGTTTCCAGGAGCTGCGGTGTAATTTGCCCCATCAGCTCATGCTGCGGCTCATCGGGTTGGCCGGGTTCGCCTCTCAGGGTAATGATGAGAAGTATGGGAATACGAAATACATGGTTTAACGAAGTCAATGGACTGACCGCATTTCCCAACCCCGAATTCTGCATCATTGCGACCGAATAATGCCCACCCAGTGCTGCCCCGGTGGCGGTTGCGACCGCATCACCCTCGTTAGCCGATGAAATATAGGTCAACTCCGAATCACCGATGGTGTAGTTGATAAAAGGCGTCAGAAAGGAACAGGGCACGCCTGCCCAGAAATCAAACCCCAGGCGCTTGGCCGGACCGACGAATTCTTTCGCCTCTATCACGACTTTCCCGGGGAAATTATGATGACGTCACTCACTTTTTGAATGTTCAAACTCAGCTGCGCGATACAGATCACCCAGATTGTTAATATCCATCCAGTGCCCGTTGACATACTGCACTTGCGGTGCGCGTCCATCCTTGATTAGCTGGTTAAGCAAGTCCGGCACACCGAGGCACGCAAAATTCTCTGCCTGCTTCAGTGTCTGCATCGCAGAATGCAGATACTCTACCCCCTGCCCTGTCACCCGCATCATTCCTATCCAGCGGCCATCCGCTTGTCTGCCCTGGCTCTCTGGCTTGGAAATAACTTTGTCCAGGCTGACTTTCTGCTGGTACATGGCACGGTTGTCCGGTGCGGAACAATAGGCCAGGTCATTGGCGTTCCCAATCACGTTTGAGAGCATTGAAGAATCCACAGCCACCAGCAACTCCGCGTCCCAGTCGAGCAGGTTGTGCAGCATGTATGAGCGGAACAACAAATCCCCGTAAATAATCACAGTGTCCGTTGTGAAGTTGTCCATTGCGCGGTCCAACGAAGCCAGTTCGCCCGTTGTCTCCCAATCTTCATTGAGCAGAATTTTTGCACCCTGAACATCAATGGCATCGTGACGGTAACCGGCAACCACGGTGATATCATTGACACCCTGTTTCTTAAACTTATCCACCTGGCGTCGCAACATGGGTACACCGGCAACCGGCAGCATCACCTTTGGTCTTTCACGTGTCAGGTCGTCCATACCATGACCCCTGGAAGCCGCCAGCACAATCGCTGAAACCGGGTGACCGCCGCCACGGGCGTAGCGTTTTTCCGCCTCCAGCAGTTCGTCAGCACCCTGTAAGCGGAATATCTCGGATACTGTGGCAACCCGTTCTTCACATTCAACCAATGAACGATTTGCATGGATATTCGAAGCCGTGGACTGCATGGCAGAGATGCAGGTGCGAATCATGTGATTGGCCCAAATCACCAGGCTGACCCCTGCCTGTTCAAATACCTCGGTCGGAGTTGCGTAATACTTGGTGGGTACAACAACCAGGGGGCAACGGTTGGCCCACTCGGCAGCAAAACCCAGTACCTGGTCAGGTTGACTGTGTTTGCTGTGGATCAGAATGGCATCTGCTCCCGCAGCGTGATACGCCTCTGCCCGCTTCAGGGCCTCATCCAGACCCCAACCTGCGATAAAGGCTTCAACTCTTGCAACGATGCAGAAATCATCATCAGACTGGGAATCTTTGCCCGCCTGGATTTTTCCGCAAAACGTCTGGATATCCTCCAGCGGTTGCGCTTCGCCCTGGATAAAGCTGTTGGTTTTGGGAAATAACTTATCCTCGATACAAACCCCGGCCACACCGATCTGGCCAAGTTTGCGCACCAGTCTGCGCATATTGTTGAAATCACCATAACCGGTATCGCCATCCAGCAGGATTGGTATGTTGGTAACATCGGTCATGAACGCCAGTTGATCCACCACCTGGGTCCAGGAAAGCTCATTGTTATCACGAACCGCGTGCTGTGCCGATAAGGCCAGGCCCGAACCCCAAATTCCCTTGAATCCGGCCTCCTCCACGATACGTGCTGACAGACCGTTATGTGCTTCAAGGATGAACTCCGTTTCACCGGAACTCAGCAGGTTTTTCAATTGGGTGGTCTTTGGCAACATTCTTTCGTCCCAGGTCTAAAAATCAGCGATTTCGTTTCGAATAGCGGGCAGCACCTGTTTTATCGCCCGTTCTACATCTTCGGGAAAATCCACTTCCAGCCAGGGCAAGCCACTGACATCTTCACAGGCAAAAGCGGATGGCGTCTCAAGCAACACATCCCGCAAAGCCTCTTCATGCGGCGCATCCGTCAGGCCTTCCATATTATACCCGGCGCAAGTCTGTGTAATCCTGGCTGCGATTTCACCTCCGAACTTGAAAAAGCCAACCGACTCTCCAAGGGTGTCGAATTCGAGTCCGGCAGGCAGCGCCTTTCTGAACTCAACCATCCGGCCCTTGTTGATGGCTATTTTTACCGGCTCATCACCGGCGGCAAAATCCTGGTCGATCAGGTAACAATTCGGATGGGATGATTCGATAAGACGTTGCATGATCTCAGGATGAAACAATACGTCGGCATCCATCACCAAGACGGTTTCACCACTGGTCATCACCTCCTGTGCAGCCAGCAGACTCAGCACACTTCCCAGGGTATATGCAGGGTTATAGACAAACGCGACCTCAGGCCGCGAAGCCAATGTGCCCACATGATCAATGACCTGATCAGCCTCGTAGCCCACCACCAGGGTGGTATGCCGGACACCATACTGGTACAGGATATCCAATTGACGCGCCAACAAACTCCGTCCACCGAACTCCATCAGGCACTTGGGCCGGCCATCGGGATTGAAATCAGCCAGTCGGTTTCCACGGCCGGCAGCAAGAATAATAGCGTGCATGTTTGCTTCCCTGTTTGAAGAGGTATTGTAACCTGAGGCGGAAAGAATTTAATGGTGCTGCATCCAAACAATCGCAGTGATGTCGCCCTTTCCACAAGAATCCCCTAAACCAAAGCGGGGATGTGGGTAATGCCCTCTGGGACCGTAGCCAGCAGGGAAGCTGGCTCCGAGCTTACAGGGATGTATTTACAGCGTGTCCCAGAGGGCATTACCCGCAACGCCGCGAATGATTGGCACTGAGCTTAAAGAATCCAATTGAGGATTCACCGGTAGCCGGGTACTCCACCTGAGACACGCCGTAAATACATCCTTGTAGGCTCTGCAAAAACATCCCTGTTTTTGAAGGTCTCAGGCGGAGTACCCGACTCCCGGCGAATTGTGCAAAATTGATAGAATCCAAATTTACCGGTGATTTGTAGCGTCAGACGATACTTTTACGGGGCTTAGTGTTCACTTTTCAGAAATGCGCTCAAAAAAAAGCCCGGATCAACCGGGCTTCCTTAACTTTCTGACTTAAGACAAATCAGTCTTCTTTGCCAACCTCTTTCATGGACAGCCGTACACGACCCTGCTTGTCTACTTCAAGAACCTTGACCTTGACCACTTCACCTTCTTTAACCACGTCAGTTACATTCTCAACACGCTCATCAGAGAGCTGCGAGATATGTACCAGACCATCGCGGCCAGGTGCCAGTGAGACAAAGGCACCGAAGTTCATGATCTTGATGACCTTGCCTTCGAAAATCTGACCAGGCTCGATATCGGCTGTAATCTGCTCGATACGCTTGCGGGCTTCGTCACCAGCTTCCTTGTTAACGGAACCAATGATGATCGTGCCATCGTCGGTAATATCGATCGATGCACCGGTTTCTTCCGTGATGCTGCGGATGGTTACACCACCCTTGCCAATTACGTCACGAATCTTGTCCGGGTGAATCTTGATCGTTACCAGGCGGGGAGCGAACTCGGACATTTCACCACGTGGCTCGGAGATGACCTTGTTCATTTCACCGAGGATGAAATTACGGCCATCATGCGCCTGTGACAGTGCAATCCGCATAATTTCCTCGTTGATACCCTCGATCTTGATATCCATCTGCAGTGCGGTAATGCCATCGGCGGTACCGGCTACTTTGAAATCCATGTCGCCGAGATGATCTTCATCACCAAGGATGTCACTTAATACTGCAAAGCGATCGCCTTCCTTGATCAGACCCATGGCAATACCGGCCACCGGCGCCTTAATAGGCACACCGGCATCCATCAGCGCCAGTGAGGTGCCGCAAACAGACGCCATTGAACTGGAACCGTTTGATTCGGTGATTTCTGATACGACACGTATGACGTATGGAAAGCTTTCGATTGATGGCAGTACTGCTGTGACGCCACGACGGGCCAGCCAGCCGTGACCGATTTCACGACGCTTCGGTCCACCGGAAAATCCGGTTTCACCAACGCAGAACAGCGGGAAGTTGTAGTGCAGCATAAACGGGTCTTTGTATTCACCATTAACCGCATCGATCAGTTGTGCATCCCGTGTCGTGCCCAGCGTGGTGGTCACGATAGCCTGTGTTTCACCACGTGTGAACAGGGCTGAACCATGGGTGCGGGGCAATATACCGGGCTTCACTGTGATCGGACGCACGGTGGAAACATCACGACCATCAATACGCGGGTTACCCGAAAGAATGTGATCACGTACCAGGAATTTCTCAAGCTTGCCAAAGGCGCCGGCAACATCGCTTGCAGAAGGCGCATTCTCGTCTTCCTCGTTACACAAGGCTTCAATAGCGGCCTTTCTGACCTCACCGACTGCGACCTGACGTTCGAGTTTATTTGCAATCGTGTAAGCCGAGACCAAACCTTCTTTTGCGGCGGCCTCTACCTTAGCTTTCAGGTCAAGATCTTCAGCCTGCGCTTCCCATTCCCACTTGGTAACACCAGCTTCGGCAACCAATTCGTTGATAGCGGTTACGACGGCTTTCATGGCATCGTGCCCGAAAGTTACCGCACCCAGCATGACATCTTCGGGAAGAAGGTCTGCCTCGGACTCAACCATCAGTACTGCCTTATCTGTACCGGCAACCACCAGGTTCAGTTTGGACTCTTCCAACTGGGATGTGGTCGGGTTGAGTACATATTCATCATTGATGTAACCGACCTTGGATGCACCAATGGGACCACTGAAAGGCATACCCGAAAGCGCCAGTGCGGCAGAAGTACCAATCAGCGCCGGAATATCACCATCCACTTCAGGGTTGGATGAAATCAGGTTGGCTGTTACCTGGACTTCGTTGAGAAAGCCCTTGGGAAACAACGGACGAATCGGGCGATCGATCAAACGACAGGTCAGGGTTTCTTTCTCGGTCGGGCGTCCTTCACGTTTGAAGAAGCCGCCGGGGATACGACCCGCCGCGTAGAATTTTTCCTGGTAATTGACCGTCAGGGGAAAGAACGACTGGCCGGGTTTGGCCTCTTTCTGTCCTACTACAGCGACCATAACCACGGTATCGGCCATGTTGACAATGACCGTGGCGCTTGCCTGGCGAGCAACCTCACCGGTTTCGAGGGTGACGGTATGTTCGCCGAATTGAAATGACTTCGTTAATTTTTGCACTTTGGTTTCCTGCTTTATGTGAAGAGCCACCTGGCTCTTTTACGCCTGTTTTCAGGCAATTCCTTCAAGTATGGTCAAACGCCGCCAGAACTATTGTTATGACAGGTAAGGCCATTGGGTAGTGAACAAAGAGGTTTAACGACGCAAACCAAGACGTTCAATAAGATCACGATAGCGCTGGATTTCGTTCTTCTTCAGATAGTCCAACAGGCTACGACGCTGATTAACCATTCGCAGCAAACCGCGGCGGGAATGGTGATCGTGTTTGTGTGCTTTGAAATGATCTGTGAGGTATTGAATCCTGGCGGTTAACAATGCGACCTGGACCTCGGGAGAACCGGTATCGTTCTCGGAACGCTTAAACTCATTTACAACTTTACTCTTTGATTCTGCATTAATAGACATGGTTCCATCTCCATGAATAGAGCCCCTTGGTTCCTGGAATCATCACACTGCATTGTTACAATGTGGGCTCACAAAAACCGGTAGCCCCGGGTTTTACGTTAGCCGCCCATTTTAACTGCCACACCACCGTCAAACAAGTACTGCCCGCACTTTAGACCTGATTATCCAGGCCATCATGTAAGTTGAACACACGAATCGGCTGTAGTTTGCCATCCGGTCCCAAGTCGGCCAGGCCCAGCAGGTCCTCTTCAGGGCCATAGACGCGAACCTTTCTGGACCCCGGCTCACCAGATGGTATAAAAACGTGGTTACCATGGTTGAACTTACCTCGTTGGATTGGATCCAGCTTGATCCGTGGCCAGTCAGGCAAACCCGCATCAACCGGTAGAAGGCAACTCTGCAATTCGCCACTTTCCCGCGCATCCTGCAGTTGCTCCAGTGTCAGCATGGGAAACTGATCAAAGGGCTCAACGATTGTGCGTCGCAATGCGACCAGGTGTGCACAACTGCCCAGTGCAGTGGCAATATCCTCTGCCAGCGTTCTTATGTAGGTTCCCTTGGAACAGTGCACGTCAAAGGTGAGATCCGGCGATTGCCAGTCAAGCATCTCCAGTTGATGAATGAAGACCTTGCGTGCGGGGCGCTCAATCGTGATACCGGCACGTGCGTATTCATACAGGGGCTTACCCTCGTGTTTTAACGCAGAATACATGGGTGGCACCTGCTCAATCTCACCCCTGAACTGCTGCAGAGACAAGGCCAGTTTAGCGGGATTCATGTCGGGCAACGGGCAGGTCTGAATGACCTCTCCTTCCACGTCACCGGTTGATGTTGCGATACCCAGACGGGCAGTGGCGCGATACCGCTTTCCCGCTTCCAGCATGAACGCGGCTGTTTTGCTCGCTTCACCGAGGCAGATAGGCAGCATGCCGGTCGCAAATGGATCAAGACTGCCGGTGTGACCGGCCTTGCGAGCCTGGTAAATTCCACGGACTTTTTGTAAGGCGCGGTTAGAAGATATCCCGACCGGTTTATCCAGCAGGACGATACCGTGAATATCCAACCCGCGCTTGCGGCGACCCATATGGCCTCTTAGTCCTTGTCAGGGTCTTCAACGTCGGCCAGTGTTCTCTCAAACCCGTCCCCGTCAGCTTTCAACGCCTTGGATATCAAGTCGTCAATGTGACTACCCTGCTCCACCGAATCATCGTGAACAAAATGTAATTCCGGTACATGCCGCAGGCGTAACTCCTTGCCAAGACGAACACGAAGAAATACCGAGGCACGCTGCAAAGCCTTCAGGCTTTCTTTTGCTTTTTCAGGGTCAAAAACCGTGATGAAGACCTTTGCATGCGACAGGTCACGGGTGACTTCTACGTCAGAAAGACTGACAAAGCCCACTTCCGGATCCTTGATTTCCTGTTGGATCAACTTGGCCAGATCACGCCTGATCTGGCCTGCTACACGTTCAGATCGATTAAAGTCTCTAGGTGGCATATTGCTTCAACTCCCTTTATTTAAGGGTTCTGGCGACCTCCGTACGTTCGAAACACTCGATCTGATCGCCTGGTTTGATGTCGTTGTACATCTTGACGCCGATACCGCATTCCGTTCCGGCCACCACTTCTTTGACGTTATCTTTAAAACGTCGCAGTGACTCGAGTTCACCTTCAAATACCACCACGTTATCACGCAACACCCTGATCGGGTTATGGCTTTTCACATGACCTTCAACAACCAGACAACCGGCGATGGCACCAAACTTCGATGAACGGAAGACATCTCTGACCTCGGCCAAACCGACGATTGATTCTTTTGTTTCGGTACCAAGCATACCCGTGATGGCAGATTTAACTTCGTCAATCGCTTCATAAATAATGCTGTAGTAATGCAGATCCAGTTCCTGCTCCTGGATAACCCGTCGTGCACTGTTATCCGCTCGTACGTTAAAGCCGATGATGATGGCGCCGGAAGCGTGGGCCAGGGTCGCATCAGACTCTGTGATCGCACCGACACCTGAAGCGACGATGTTGACCTTGATGTCTTCATTACTGAGACTAACAAGTGAGTCTTTCAGAGCTTCAACACTGCCTTGTACATCTGCACGGATCAACAGGTTAACGACCTGCTGTTCGCCTTTACCCATATTTTCGAACAGGTTCTGCAAGTTGGCTGACTGCTGCTGTGCCAGTCGACTTTCACGTTCACGGCCCTGACGCTGTGCAGCGGCTTCACGGGCCTTTCTCTCATTGGCCACGACCATCACTTCGTCGCCGGCATAAGGTACGCCGGACAGACCAAGAATTTGTACGGGCATCGAGGGTCCGGCCGACTCAATGGCCTCGCCGGTTTCATCAAACATTGCCCTGACACGTCCAAATTCCTGACCTGCCAGAACCATCTCACCACGTTTGAGTGTTCCGTTTTGCACCAGTATCGTCGCAACCGGTCCACGGCCTTTATCCAGGCTGGACTCGATCACCAATCCCTGTGCACGTCTCTCGGGATCAGCCTTCAGCTCCAGCAATTCAGCCTGGAGCAATATGCCTTCAAGTAACTCTTCGATACCCTCACCCGTCTTGGCCGATACCGGCACAAACAGTTCCTGACCACCCCACTCTTCGGAAATTACCTCTTGCTGGGACAGCTCGGACCTGATCCGCTCGATATCTGAGTCGGGGAGATCGATCTTGTTAATGGCCACAATAAGCGGCACCTCTGCTGCCCGGGCATGCTGAATCGCTTCCTTGGTTTGTGGCATGACACCATCATCGGCCGCAACAACAAGGATGACGATATCTGTTGCTTTCGCGCCGCGTGAACGCATGGCCGTGAAGGCTGCATGTCCGGGTGTATCCAGGAAAGTAACAACACCGCCCTTGGTCGTCACCTGGTAAGCACCAATGTGCTGCGTGATTCCGCCTGCTTCATGATCAGCCACCTTGGTTGCCTTGATGTAGTCAAGCAGGGATGTTTTACCATGATCGACATGTCCCATCACGGTCACTACCGGTGGACGGGTGACACCTCCATCGCCCATCTCGACATCATCTTCGATCAGTTCCTGCTCAATACCTTTTTCTTCTTCCGGCCTGGCACTGTGTCCCAGTTCCTCCACCACAAGAATGGCTGTGTCCTGGTCCAAGGGCTGGTTGATGGTTACCATCATGCCCATATTCATCAGGACCTTGATAATTTCACCGGCTTTGATTGCCAACAACTTGGCAAGCTCTGCAACGACAATCGTCTCGGGAATTGCAACATCACGAACAACAGGTGCTGTTGGTTTTGAGAACCCGTGCTCAGTCGGACGTGAGGATGTAGATACCCGCTTGGCTGGTTTGCGACGCCGTGCACCGGCACCGGCACCAACGTGCAACTCCTGACGACCATAACGTGTGGCTGGTTTGCTTCGTTCTTTCTTGCGTTTATGCTGTTCTTCAGCCAGCTTCTTGACACGTTCTTCTTCTTTCTTGCGTTCCTCTTCCTCGGCCCGGAGTCTTGCTGCAGCCTCTTCTGCCTGCTCTTCCTGTTCGCGCTGGGATTGTTCTTCCCTGGCTTTTAATGCCGCTTCTTCAGCAGCCTTGCGGGCAGTCTCCTCCGCCTCAATACGTGCCTTCTCTTCGGCTTCATGACGGGCCGCTTCCTCAGCCTCACGCCGATCCTGGGACTCTTTCAAAGCCGCCGCGACCTTCTCCCTCTCAGGATCTTCCGTCTGCAGGGCCTCACGTTTTACATAGGTCCGGCTCTTGCGAAACTCCACGTTGACCGTCTTGGTTGATGCCCGTGGACCGCTGCCCTGAATACGCAATTCACTCATCGACTTACGCTTGAGTGTTACTTTACGCGGCGCTGTCGCATCACTTTCTGACTTGCCATGGGAGGACCTGAGATGAGCCAACAACCTTTTCTTGTCGTCATTGGATACTGCATCACTGGCCGATGTGAGGTTGATTTCGGCCTTGCTCATCTGGGTGATCAGCTTATCAACACTGATACCCAGAACTTCTGCCAGTTGTGCAACGGTAACTTGGGACATATTAATCTGCTCCTTTAAGAACCTACAGGCTCTTATTCTCAGGAATCCTGGTTTTCTTCTTCAAACCACGGGGCGCGTGCCGCCATAATCAATGCGGCTGCCTCTTCTTCTGATATATCATCTACTTCCAGCAACTCATCAACTGAAAGCTCTGCCAGGTCTTCCTGTGTACGGGTACCACTTTCTGCCAGGCGGTAAGCGAGACGTTCGGTCATACCCTCCAGGCTGAGAAGATCTTCAGCCGGACTGTTGTCATCAAGCGCTTCTTCCTTGGCAATCAGTTGCGTCAACAGTGCATCACGTGCACGGCGCCGTAACTCCGTTACCATTTCCTCATCAAACTCTTCAATCTCAAGCAATTCAGAATCAGGAACATAAGCAACTTCTTCAATATTACTGAAACCTTCCGCCACGAGAATGCTGGCCACGCCTTCATCCACATCCAGGCGCTGCATGAAGTTTGTAAGAACCTTCCCGGCTTCCTCCTCACCCTTCTTGTCAGCGTCTTCCACGGTAAGAACATTCAGTTCCCAGCCGGTAAGATCACTGGCCAGTCTCACATTCTGGCCACCACGGCCAATGGCCTGTGACAGGTTGGCTTCTTCAACGGCGATGTCCATCATGCGGCGCTCTTCATCCACAACAATGGAAGCAACCTCGGCCGGTGCCATCGCATTGATGACAAACTGTGCCGGGTTATCATCCCAGAGAATGATGTCGATTCGCTCACCCGCCAGTTCATTTGAAACAGCCTGCACACGGGAACCGCGCATTCCTACGCAGGCACCAATGGGATCAGTCCGGGGGTCGTTGGACCTGACAGCAATCTTGGCCCTGCGGCCCGGATCACGGGCACCGCCCATGATGGAGATTAACTCCTGTCCGATTTCCGGCACTTCCAGTTCAAACAAGGCGATCAGGAATTCCTTGATGGTGCGGCTGGCGAATAACTGGGGTCCGCGGAGTTCAGGCTTCACTTCATAGAGGAAGGCACGCAGACGGTCTCCCGGGCGCACGGTTTCACCCTGGATCATGTGACGCTGCGCAACAAATGCCTCTGCATTACCACCCAGATCAAGGTATACATTGCCACGCTCAATGCGTTTGACGATACCGTTAATTAATTCGCCTTCACGTTCCCTGTAGGCATCAACAACCTGCTCTCTTTCCGCTTCGCGGACACGTTGTACGATGACCTGCTTTGCAGTCTGTGCCGCGATGCGGCCAAACTCGACGTTCTCCATGGGTTCTTCAATAAAATCACCAGCCTCAATATCAGGATTGTGCTCTTTGGCATCCTTTATCAGGATTTGATGATCCTCTGACTCAAATTCCGAATCGTCCTCCAACACCTCCCAGCGACGGAAGGTCTCATACTCACCGGTATCGCGATCAATAGAGACGCGTGCCTGGATTTCATCATTGTGGCGTTTGATGGTTGCCATTGCGAGTGCTGCTTCCAATGCCTCAAAGATCACGCTCTTGGCAACACCTTTCTCATTGGAGACTGCATCAACGACCAGAAGGATTTCTTTACTCATTTGCTCTTAACTCCGTGCAGGGTCATATCCCATATTTCTTCATTTCTTGGTTTTGTGTCCGGCGAGGATTTCCTCATAATCAGGAACCAGCTTTGCTTTAACAATATTGGCAAAATCAAGCGTGACCTCCGAACCGTCCTGTTCCATGCGTACACTGACTTCATCTGCCCCGAGTATCGGACCCGAGAACTTACGCCTGCCATCCTGTGGTGCGAACAGGTTAATCTGTGCCGTGCAACCGGCGAACTGCAGGTAATGCGCCGGTGTGAATAGCGGCCTGTCCAAACCGGGTGAAGATACCTCCAGGTTATAGTGACTCCTGATCGGATCTTTCACATCCAGCAGCGCAGCGGTCTCCCGGCTTACCGTTTCACAGTCTTCAATGGCCACACCATTTTCATGGTCGATATAAACGCGCAAAACCGCGTGCTTCGGGTTACTGTTGTATTCCAGACCGACAAACTCATACCCCAGGTCTTCGACCAGTGGCTGCAGCAACTCATTCAGTTTCTGAACGCTCAAAACAATATCTCCGGGCACAAAAAAAGGGCACACACGCCCCCGACGATCAGCCCCGGCCTGTGCCGAAACCTTTACAACCACGCCCCTAAGGGCGGATGCGACAGCATTATTTCATCACACCATCCAATCGTCGCCAAGGGTCACCGGACATCGCCAGTGACATAAAAAAAGGCCCAGCCGGACCCTCGATAAATATTGGTAGCGGGGGCAGGATTCGAACCTGCGACCTTCGGGTTATGAGCCCGACGAGCTGCCAGACTGCTCCACCCCGCACCGGCAAGGATGGCATGATAATGATTCGATGCCCTAATTACAAGACCTGATATGACTTAAACGATTGATAGTTGAAAAGACGGCGGGGAATTGCCTGAAGACAATCCCTCAGAGGCCGAAGCTCGTCATACAAATAGCAATCAATGAACTGGAGAATATTCCCAAACCAAGAATCATCGCACCATTCAATGTCAGTGCTGTACCAAAGTCGACAGGTGCAACTATCGGTGTTTCATTTTCCGGTTCATCAAAGTACATGTACTTGATGATTCGCAAGTAGTAAAACGCACCGATGACTGCAAATACAACCGCTGCGATCGCCAGCCACATCATACCGGCATCAATCACGGCTTTAAGAACCATCAGTTTTGCAAAAAAGCCTACCATCGGCGGTACACCGGCCATGGAAAACATGACCAGGCCCATGATGGCTGCATAAAACGGGTTACGCCGGTTCAGGCCTTTGAAATCATCAAGGTGCTCTGCTTCAACGCCGTTCCCACTCAGCAGGATGATCATGCCAAAAGATGCGACTGACATAATGCCGTAAACAATAACGTAGTACATCGAAGCGCCATATCCAAAAGCGGTTCCCGGCAAAAGACCCAGCATGACAAAACCCATATGGGAAATGGTTGAGTAAGCCAGCATGCGTTTGATGTTTGTTTGCATGATAGCAGCGAAGTTACCCAGGATAATGGATAACAGTGCCAGGCTCGCGAGCATACTCTCCCAATGAACATGCAGTTCACCGAGGCCACTGTCCAGAAAACGATAGGCCATCGCAAACGCCGCAAGCTTTGGCACCGACGAAATGAAAAGGGTTACCGCTGGCGGAGCGCCTTCATACACATCCGGAATCCACATATGAAATGGTACGACGCCGAATTTGAATGCAATACCGACAACAACGAACACCAGGCCAAAGATCAGTAAAATATCGTCCGCGCCGCGGATGCTGATGGCTTCTGCAATTTCCGGTAAAAGAAGGCTTCCGGTGGCGCCATAGATCATGGACATGCCATAGAGCAGCATTCCGGACGCCATCGAACCCAACACAAAGTATTTCATGGCGGATTCGGAACCCCGGCCTGAGTCACGGTCAAACGCGACCAGTGCGTAAACCGAAAGCGAGATCAGTTCCAGTCCCAGGTAAATCATCAGCATGCTGTTGGCCGAAATCAACAACATAACACCAAGTAATGCGAAAAGACTTAGCGTAAAGAAATCTGCACGGAACATCTTAAAACTACGCAGGTAGAATTTTGAATACGTATAGATTATTCCCATGAGCACGAAGCTGAACACTTTCAGCACGTCACCCATTGGATCCCTGATGAAACTGCCTTTGAACGCGGTGACCGAAAGCACACCGTCGACAAGGTAGTCACCCCGCAGGGTAATAATGGCGGCAAAAATAACCGTCAACATGGCCAGCATGTGAATAATTCCGCGACGTTCCTCACGCAGAAACAGATCAACGACCATAATGACACAGGCCATTACGAGGACCCAGAATTCAGGAGCAGCTAATAACATTTGGGCGCCGTTCATGCTAAATGACCTTTGATTGAACTATGTGTTGTAACAGGTTATCCACCGACGCCTGCATCATGTCTACCAGCGGTTGCGGCCATAAACCAAAGAAAAGTATGGCGACCGCCAGTATCCCCAGCACCAGTGCTTCACGGGAATTGATATCCTTTAAGCTCTGTACTTCGTGATTGACCACGGAGCCAAAAATGACACGCTTGGCAAGCCATAAACTGTAAGCCGCACCAAGAATCAGCGTCGATGCCGCCAGGAAGGCGAACCAGAAATTTGCCTGGAATGCAGACAGGATGACCATGAACTCACCTACAAACCCGCTGGTTCCGGGCAGTCCTGAATTGGCCATCAGGAAAAATACCGCAAACATCGCAAACCACGGCATGGTATTCGCGACACCACCGTAGTCTTTTATCATCCTGCTATGCACCCGGTCATATAACACACCGACGGTCAGGAACAATGCGCCCGAGATAAACCCGTGCGATATCATTTGCACCATCGCACCTTCAACACCCAGGGCAGCACCTGATACACCACCGGTTTTGCGATAAATCGCAAAGGCAATAAACAGGCCCAACGTCACAAAACCCATATGTGATATGGACGAATAGGCGATCAGCTTTTTCATATCCTGCTGTGCAAGGGCCACAAAACCGATGTAGACCACCGCGATCAATGACAGGGCGATGACCAGCCAGTCAAGGGCGGCAGAAGCATCGGGTGTAATGGGCAGGCTAAACCGGATAAAACCATAACCACCGATCTTCAACATAATCGCCGCCAATACCACGGAACCACCGGTCGGGGCCTCAACGTGTGCATCAGGCAACCATGTATGTACCGGAAACATTGGAATTTTGACGGCAAAAGCGGCCAGGAACCCTAAGAACAGCCATTTCTGGGCGGTGAGTCCCAACGGCAATTCATGCCAGGCCAGGATATCCCAGGAACCGGACTGGATGTACAGGTAGATCAAGCCGATCAGCATGAATACCGAACCCAGGAATGTGTACAAAAAGAACTTGATGGTCGCATAAACCCTGCGCGGCCCGCCCCATATGCCGATCACCAGGAACATCGGGATCAACATGGCCTCAAAAAATACGTAGAAAAGCAGGGCATCAAGCGCGGCGAATACACCGATCATCAAACCTTCCATAACCAGGAAGGCCGCCATGTACTGGTGTACGTTATTCTGGATTGAGCGCCAACCGGCGATGACAACCAGAAAGCCAAACAACATGGTCAGCAGTATCAGCGGGGCGGAGAACCCGTCGACACCCAGGTGATAGTGGATATTGAAGGTCTCTATCCATGTTCGATACTCGACAAACTGCATCGCGGCAGTGGACGTATCAAAGGAAAAGAACAGCGGCAGACCCAACAGGAAAGTGGCCACAGAAATCAACAGGGCCAGACCCTTTGCCATGCCAGGCCGTTGATTACCGGCAACCAAAACCACCACAGCGCCCAGTATGGGCAACCAGATTAAAATACTGAGTAGAAATCCGTTCATCGTCCCATTCATCGTCCAGGCACCATTGTCACCCAGACTGCCAATATTCCGATCAGTCCGATTATCATGGCAAATGCGTAGTCATACAGGAATCCAGTCTGCCAGCGTCGAATCCGTGCAGCGATCCACTCAACCAACCGTGCAGATCCGTTGACAATACCATTATCAATAAAGCCCGCATCTGCCTTCTTCCACAAATTGCGACCAAACTTCACACTGCCCTCGGCAAATACCTTCTGGTAAAACTCGTCAAAGTAATACTTGTGATCAAGCAGGCGATACAAAAATGGAAGCCGGTTTTGAACCGCATCCGCAATCGCCGGCCGGAACTGGTAAATAACCGTTGCGATTACGAAACCAGCGACCATCAGCCAGAAAGGCAATGTATAAACCGCGTGCATGGCCATTGCAGTTGCACCATGGAAATGCTCACCCAATTCAGCAAGCACGTTATTTTTCTCGAGTACAAATATGGAGTCTTCCAGCCAGCCACCAAACAAAACGGGTTCGATGGTCATCCAACCAATCACAATTGAGGGGATGGCCAGCAGAATTAGCGGTACGGTAACCACCCATGGTGATTCTTTGGGCGCATGCGCCAATTGGCCCGATGGCGGGTGATCGCCCGCGTCGTGAACCACCTCGAAGCGTTCCTTGCCATGAAACGTGAGATATAACAGTCTGAAGCTGTAGATAGCGGTTACCAAGACACCTGCAACAACGGCAAAGTAGGCAAATTCACTACCCCAGCGATGCGAGTCTGCAACTGCCTCGATGATTGCATCCTTGGAATAGAAACCTGCAAAAAATGGAAAACCGATCAGTGCAAGCGTGCCAATCCAGGCGGTTAACCAGGTTATCGGCATATATTTCCTTAAGCCACCCATGTAGCGCATATCCTGCTCATGATGCAGGGCAATGATCACTGAACCCGCGCCGAGAAACAGCAGTGCTTTGAAAAATGCATGCGTCATCAGGTGGAAAATGGCTGCGGAATACGCCGAAACACCCAGCGCTACCGTCATGTATCCCAACTGCGACAGGGTTGAGTAGGCGATAACACGTTTAACATCATTCTGCACGATACCGATCAGACCCATCGAGAGAGCCGTGACCGCACCGATCAGCATGACAAAGCTCAGTGCCGCTTCACTCAACTCGAACAGTGGCGACATTCTCGCCACCATGAATATACCGGCTGTCACCATGGTGGCGGCATGGATCAAAGCGGATATTGGCGTCGGACCTTCCATTGAATCCGGTAACCAAACATGTAAAGGCGCCTGCGCCGATTTACCCATGGCACCGATAAACAGGCATACACAGATAAAGGTCAACATGTTCCATTCCATACCGCCGGGAATCGAAATTGTCTGGCCAATGGCACTGTTGGCCTGTGCAAAGACTTCCGCATAGTCGAGCGTACCGAAGGTGAGAAGAACGGCGGCGATGCCCAGAAGGAATCCAAAATCACCGACCCGGTTAACCAGGAAAGCCTTCAGGCCGGCCTTGGTCGCAGACTCCCTGTTAAACCAGAACCCGATCAAAAGGTAAGACACCAGGCCCACCGCTTCCCAGCCAAAGAACAATTGCAGGAAATTGTTGGACATGACCAGCATCAGCATTGAAAAAGTAAACAGCGCGATGTAACTGAAGAAACGCTGATAACCCGGATCATCACGCATATAACCAATGGTATAAATATGCACCATAAATGAGATAAAACTCACGGTACACATCATTAGCGTCGTCAGGTGATCTATCAGGAAACCGATCTGGAAGCGGATACCATCTGCGACCATCCAGGTATAGACCGTGATATTTACCGTATCAAGGGTACCGTTGATCTGTTGATAAAGGAGCCATGCCGACAAGACAAATGACAGACCTACACCAAGAATCGTAACTGTATGTGAGCCCACCCGACCGATCTGGTTACGGAAGAATCCGGCCAGAATCGCGCCACCCAAGGGCAGCAACGGAATCAGCAGCAGTGTGGTTTGCAACGACATGTTCATCCTTTCAGATCGTCCAGTTCGGCAACATTGATGGTCTGGCGGTTACGGAAAAGCACGACCAGGATGGCGAGACCAATACCCGCTTCGGCTGCCGCTACCGTCAGTATGAAGAATACAAAGATCTGTCCGTCGAGATTGCCCAGGAAACGGGAAAATGCAACGAAGTTCATGTTGACCGCCAGAAGCATCAGTTCAATACACATCAGCAGAATGATGATGTTCTTCCGGTTAATGAATATTCCGGCAACACTCAGGCTAAAAAGTATTGCACCAAGGGTCAGAAAATGAGCAAGTGTCAGCATGATAATTCCTCAAACGCTCCGCGGCTTCTCTGATTTCATTTTTACCAGCCGGACACTTTCGTCACGACGGACTCTGACCTGTTCTGAAGGATCCTGGGTCTTTATATCCGGACGCTTACGCAGGGTCAGGGCGACTGCTGAGATAATTGCAACCAGCAAAACCACACCGGCGACCTCAAACGGCAACAGGTAATTGGTATATAGCAACTCACCCAATTCACGGGTATTGCTGTAATCGGCGGTGTTAGGCGACGGTACCGGGAACATTTCTGCACCGAATCGCCCCTTGCTCCACATCACCATCAATAACTCAACTGCCATGACAACTGCGACCAGAACAGCCACCGGCAGGTAGCGGATGAAGCCTTCCTTGAATGGCACTAGGTTAATATCCAGCATCATTATCACGAAGAGGAACAGCACCATCACTGCGCCCACGTACACTACAACCAGTATGATGGCGAGGAACTCAGCTTCGAGAAGCATCCAGATTGCAGCCGCACTGAAAAAGGCCAGTATCAGGAATAAAACGGAGTAAACGGGGTTACGTGCCGTTATAACCGATACGGCCGCAAACACCATTACCAATGAAAAAGAGTAAAATACCAGTTCCTGAACAATCATCGGTAAGCCGCATCCTTGTTACGATTTTCAGCAATTTGTGACTCAAACCTGTCACCAACCGCCAGCAGTTTTTGCTTGGTCATAATGGCCTCTTCAGGAGACTCAAAATGGAACTCGAGAAAATCTGTTTCCACGATGGAGTCGACCGGGCAGGATTCTTCGCAAAACCCGCAGAAAATACATTTGAATAAATCTATGTCATAACGTGTTGTACGGCGACTGCCATCTTCACGCTGTTCAGATTCGATGGTGATGGCAAGTGCAGGACATACCGCCTCACATAATTTACATGCAATACAACGTTCCTCTCCGTTCGGATACCGGCGCAATGCGTGCAGACCGCGAAAACGAACCGACTTGGGTGTCTTCTCCTCCGGGTAATTAATCGTGATGATTGGACGGAACATGTGGCGCATCGTGAGGCTCATGCCTTTCAGCAATTCAAGCAACAACAGGCTGCGTAAATATTCAGTGATTCGTTTCATCCTCAGCTACCCTTAACCACAAATCCAAGAACAGTCATCAGGGCAGAAACCATCACCCAGACCATTGTTATCGGAATAAGTACTTTCCAACCCAGACGCATGATCTGGTCGTAACGGAAGCGGGGGAATGTCGCCCGATACCATAAAAACATGAACATGAAGACAACCGTCTTGGCCAGGAACCAGAAGATACTGCCCTCGGCCAGGAAGGTATCGCCCAATACAGGCAAGCCTTCAAACGGTGACAGCCAACCACCTGCAAACAGGATGGCAGTCAAACCGGAAATCAGGATCATGTTGGCATATTCAGCCAGGAAGAAAACAGCAAATGCCGACCCCGAATACTCGACATGGAAGCCTGCTACGATTTCTGATTCACCTTCAGCCTGGTCAAACGGCGCACGATTTGTCTCGGCCACACCTGAAATCATATAAATGACAAATAGTGGCAGCAGCGGTAACCAGTACCAGTCAAATATACCACCTTGCTGGGCCAGGACAATTTCGCGAAGGTTCATCGATCCGGCGAGGATCAGAACGCCAACGAGTGAAAAGCCCATCGCGATCTCATAGGACACCGTCTGTGCCGCAGCACGCATGGCACCGAGAAACGCATACTTGGAGTTGGAAGCCCAACCGGCGATGATGATGCCGTAGACACCCAGGGATGTTAAGGCCAGCACGTAGATCAAGCCGGCATCGACATCGGCCAGCACCATAAAATCGTTGAACGGTACAACCGCCCATGCCGCAAACGCCGGGGTCAATGCAATGATCGGAGCCAGCAGGAACAGGTAGCGGTTGGAATTGGTTGGCAGGATGATTTCTTTCAACAGCAATTTGAAAACATCGGCAAAGGGTTGAATCAGACCCAGTGGTCCGACCCGGTTGGGCCCAACGCGAATCTGCATTGAACCGATGACCTTGCGTTCAAAATAGGTATAAAAGGCCACGGCCGTGATGAGCGGAACCGTGATCACCAATATTTTGAGCACCGTCCAGATCAGATACTGTGACTGTAACCACTCATAAACTGATAGAAGCATATCAAGCATCAGGCCGCCTCCACGCTAATGGGTCCGAAACTATCACCGAGTGCAATACCAGCCTCGGTTGCGCTTTTCACCCAAACCGCACCTGCAGGCAACTCATCGCATAAACGAACCGGCAGAATGACGTGCCCGCCGCCCTGGCTGACTTTAACTTCATGACCGTCGGCAAAACCTTTACGGCCGGCGTCATCAGGATTAAGTCCCACGTATGCATTTTCGGCGTGTACCGTTTGCTGCAAATATTCAGAGCGCCGGCACAAGGCGTCAACCGCGTACATTGCGACCTCACCTACCCGGTAAAAGTCACCTTCGGCTTTTGGCGCAACCAGCTCAACTTCGCTGGTCTCGCAATCTGCATCAACAATCTCGGAGAGCATCTCTTTACGAAGGGATGCAATGTCTACCTGTGAAAATCCATCCAACTCCAGTTCGGCACCCAGTCGGCGTAATATTTTCCAGCCCGGCCTGGCCTGGCCTGAAGCACTGACTGCTGCTTCTGCAACAAATGACTGACCGTCGAGCGCATAAAACAGACCTTCAGATTCAGCCAGTGGTGCCAATGGCAATATCACATCAGCCACCGCTTTCAGACCTTCACTGGCAAAAGCAGAAACCGCCAGCACACCTTCTGCCGAATCAAGTGCTTGCATGGCATTTGCGGGGTTGGCCACATCAAGTTCGGGCTCGATATCCCACAACAGGTATTTCTTAAGGGGTGTCACCAGCATCTCACGTGCATTAAGACCGGGTTCCACTGCACCCGCACACGCTGCCATCGCAGCACCGGTGGAATTGCCGCCGTGTGGAATGATGTTGAGCGCTGCACCTGTTGCAGTGGCAATCCAGGCCGATAACTGACGTAACCAGGAAGCCTGCCCGTGTGCCATGGCTGCCTGTCCCAGGATCAGCATTTTACCGCCGGAACCATTCAGCATTTCTGCCATTGCGTCATGCGATGCGCCGGCCTCAACACCCGATAGTGCGGTTTGAAGAGACTCAGGAACCTGTTGACCGGTTAGTTTCGCAACCGCAGCGGCAAGCGCTGCCAATTCTGTCACCATGTGTTGAGGCGCGGCAATCAATTTGTCCGCCAACTCAAAATGGAAATTCCAGTCAACCGGGTTCAATGCGGCCACCTGTGCACCATTGCGCCAGGCCTTACGAACACGTTGACCCAGGATGGGTGCCTCATGGCGGATATTACTGCCAATCAAAAGAATCGCATCGGCCGCGTCAATTGCAGCCATCGGTGTCTGGAATGACGCCATCCGGCCGAGGGCCTTGTCGTCACTGAAATCCTGTTCTCTGAGGCGGTAATCCATGTTCGGGCAGTCAAGACCATTCGCCAGGCGCCTGGCAAGATAATGCTCTTCAGTAGAAGCGCTTGCCGACATCAGCACGCCCAGACCGGCACCACCATGTGCCGTAACAGATCTCCTCAGGGCCTTTGCTGCGGCACGTATACCTTCATCCCATGAAACGGTTTGCCACTGATCATTTACCTTGACCATGGGCTCAAGAACCCTGTCATCAGAATTGAGACCAAAGTGAGAATAACGGTCGCGGTCTGATAACCAGGCTTCATTAGTGGATTCATTGTCCCTGGGTACGGCGCGTAAAACCCGGCCGCGACGAGTGTGATACCACAGGTTGGAACCGACACCATCGTGCACTGCCAGCGACGGCCGCGCCATCAACTCCCAGGCACGTGCAGAGAAGCGGAATGGTTTGTTCGTTAATGCGCCCACCGGACACAGATCAATCACGTTGCCGGACAATTCGGAGTCAATACCCTGCGAAAGACTGGTTCCGATCTCGGAACGGTCACCCCGCCCGTACATGCCCAACTCGTTGGTTCCTGCGATTTCGTCGAGGAACCGCACACATCTTGTACATTGGATGCACCGGGTCAGGTCCGTTTGTACCAACGGCCCGATATTGTGGTCCTGAACCACGCGTTTACGTTCGGTGAAACGGGAAACAGAGCGACCGTAACCCATTGCGAGATCCTGCAACTCACATTCACCACCCTGATCACAAATCGGGCAATCCAGCGGGTGATTGATTAACAGGAACTCCATGACACCATGCTGGGCATCAACTGCACGACGCGATTGCGTGTAGATTTTCATGCCGTCCATCACCGGTGTTGCGCAGGCCGGCATGGGCTTGGGTGCCTTTTCAATGTCCACCAGGCACATGCGGCAGTTGGCCGCGATGCTCAGTTTGCTGTGGTAACAAAAGCGCGGAATGCTGATTCCCGCCTTGTCCGTGGCCTCGATAATCATCGAGTTCTTAGGCACTTCCATAGACTGGCCATCAACTTCGATGTTGACCATTTCAACCACTGCTTCGGGCTGCGTACTCATGCAGCTTTCCCCTTCTGATCATCGACCATTGACCGGCCGTGTTCCACGTAATATTCAAATTCATGCCAGAAATGCCGCAGGAATCCCTGCACCGGCCAGGCGGCTGCTTCACCAAAAGCACAAATGGTATGACCTTCGATTTGCCCCGCGGCCGAACGTAACAATTCCAGATCCTCCAGCTTTCCATTACCATCAACAATTCTCTGCAAAACACGGTGCATCCAGCCTGTACCTTCCCGGCAGGGTGTGCACTGACCACAGGATTCCATGTGATAAAAGCGTGAAATCCGGGTACAGGCTTTAACCATGCAGGTGGTTTCATCCATAACGATGACTGCACCTGAACCAAGACCCGAACCGGCTTTTGCGAGCGCATCGAAATCCATGGTTACGTCCATCATGACATCGGCGGGCAATACCGGCATGGAAGACCCGCCCGGAATAACACCTTTCAGCTTGTGACCGTTTCGTACACCGCCTGCCATTTCCAGCAGTTCACTAAATGGTGTACCCAATGGAACTTCGTAATTACCGGGCTTGTTAACATGACCTGAGACAGAAAACACCTTCGGGCCGCCATTATTCGGCTTGCCGATATCCAGAAACCACTGTCCGCCGTTGCGCATGATATGAGGCACGGAAGCCAGTGACTCGGTATTGTTGATCGTGCTGGGTTTGCCATACAGGCCAAAATTGGCCGGGAATGGCGGTTTGAAACGTGGCTGGCCCTTTTTGCCCTCAAGTGACTCCATCAGGGCTGTCTCTTCTCCGCAAATATAGGCACCGGCGCCGAGCGCGGTATGGATATCCATATCGATACCACTGCCCATCAAATCCTTACCGAGCATTCCTGCTTCATAGGCTTCTTTCAGGGCCGCTTCAAAACGCTCAAACGGTTCGTGGTGGAACTCACCGCGGAGGTAGTTATATCCGACGGTGGCACCCATGGCATATCCGGCGATGGCCATACCCTCGATCACCGCATGCGGGTTATACCTGAGTATGTCACGGTCATGGCAGGTACCCGGCTCGGATTCGTCCGAGTTACACAGGATATATTTCTGTCCGGGGGCCGAGCGCGGCATAAAGCTCCACTTCAGCCCGGTCGGAAAACCTGCACCACCGCGTCCGCGCAAAGCGGACAGCTTGACGTTGTCTATGATGACTGCAGGGTCGGTTTTCTCGGCCAGTATTTTTTTCCAGGCCTTGTAACCATCAATGGCCAGATAGGTATCCATCGACCATGGCTGATCGGCGTCCAGGGTGGTAAATACGACGTTATGGTCTGCCATCAGTCTAGTCCATCCAGGATTTCGTCGATTTTGTTTGTGTCGAGATTTTCGTGATAATGGCCATCGACCACCATCGCGGGCGCTCCACAGCATGCGGCGAGACACTCTTCCTCAACCACCAGCGTGATACGGTTATCCGCTGTTGTTTCACCGAGTTTTGCGCCCAGTTTCCTTTCTATGTGACTGACGAGGTCTTCTGCGCCATTGAGCCAGCAAGAAATATTGGTACAAACATTGACCTTGTGTCTGCCGACCGGTTTTTGATCGATCATTGAATAGAAACTGGCAACCTCAAAGGCCCAGACCGGAGGTAAGTCCAGGTAATCTGCTACCGCCTCGATCATATCCTTGCTTACCCAGCCACCATTCTGGTTCTGTGCAGCAATCAACGCCTGTATCAGTGCAGAGCGCTTGTGTTCCGGTGGGAATTTATCCACCCAGTGATCAATGTTTGCCCGGGTCCCGTCATCAAGCAGGGCCTTTTTACCGGCAATGTGTTCAGCCTTGTGACTCATTAGCGGTCTACCTCACCAAATACGATATCAAAGGTCCCCATGAGCGCCACTACATCGCCCAGCATATGCCCCCTGGCCAACTCATCCATGCAGGAAAGATGGGCAAAACCCGGGGCTCTCAAGTGCACACGGAAGGGCTTATTCGCTCCGTCTGAAACCATGTAACAACCGAATTCACCCTTGGGTGCCTCAACGGCCGCGTAGGTCTCACCCTTTGGAACGCTGTAGCCTTCAGTAAAGAGTTTGAAGTGATGGATCAGGGCTTCCATGTCATCCTTCATTTCTTCCCGTGTTGGCGGGATGACCTTGAAGTTTTTCAACATGACATGACCGGGGTTGGCGCGTAGCCATTCGACGCACTGCAGGATAATGCGTGCGGACTGGCGCAACTCTTCAATACGGACCAGGTACCGGTCGTAACAATCACCGTTGATACCAACAGGAATATCAAAATCCATCTCGTGGTACATGGCATAGGGTTGTTTCTTACGCAGATCCCACTCAACACCCGATCCGCGCAACATCGGTCCGGAACAGCCCAGTTGCTGTGCACGTTCAGGTGATAACACACCAATGCCGACGGTACGCTGCTTCCAGATACGGTTATCGGTAAGCAGTGTCTCGTATTCATCTACCTTGGATGGAAAGTCTTTTGCAAAGGCCTCAATAAAATCAAGTAATGAACCTTCACGCCATTCGTTTCTTTGCTTAAGTTTTTTACCCTTGGTCCAGGGCGTTTCCTTATATAGAGGCATCGTGTCCGGTAGATCACGATAGACACCACCCGGCCGGTAATAATTTGCGTGCATGCGAGCGCCCGATACGGCCTCGTACATATCAATGGTCTGTTCGCGTTCCCGGAAGGCGTACAGGAAGACGGTCATGGCACCCAGGTCGATACCACTCGAACCGATCCACAACATGTGATTACCGATTCGGGTAATCTCGTCAAACATGGTACGTATATATTGGGCACGGACAGGTGGCTCGATACCCAGTAATTGTTCAATTGCCCGCACGTAGGCGTGTTCACTGCACATCATGGACACGTAGTCCATCCGGTCCATGTATCCAATGGACTGGTTGTAGGGCTTGCTTTCAGCGAGTTTTTCAGTACCCCGGTGTAACAGGCCAATATGCGGGTCCGCACGTACAACGGTTTCGCCATCAAGCTCCAGTACCAAGCGGAGAACACCATGGGCCGACGGATGTTGCGGCCCGAAATTCATCGTGTAGTTGCGAATTTCAGACATGTTTATTCAGCCTCGGACGCCTGCAACTCGGCTGCTTCATCTGCGGCCTTGTCTATGTCGTCTGCTTTGTATCGTGAATCATCACGTATGACACGTGGAACGAGCACACGCGGTTCGATTTCAACCGGTTCATACGCCACGCGACCTTTGTCCTCGTCATAACGAACGGTGACATTGCCGATCAAAGGAAAATCCTTACGGAACGGATGACCGATAAAACCATAATCCGTCAAAATTCGCCGTAGATCCGGATGCCCCTCAAAGATAATGCCAAACAGGTCAAAGGTTTCACGCTCATACCAGTTGACGGAGTTCCAGATTTCAATCAGGGACGGCACAATAGGCAACCCTTCATCTGCCGCGAAAGTTTTCATACGCAAGCGCATGTTGTGGTGGGTTGAGAGCAGATGTACCACCACACCGAACCTTTGTTCAGCATCGGTGGATTCGGGCCGATTTTTCCAGTCGAAACGACCAGGCCCGAGACCTTCAACACCACGACTGAAGCCCGAATTCGTTGCCTCGGTTGTCTCCCACTCCACCTGACCAAAACCGAGGTAATCGACACCGCATAAATCAGTTAACTGACTGAATTTAAAACGTACATCGTCACGTAATGTCTGCGCAACTTCCAACCACTCGTCAACAGGAACCTGGATAGTTACCACACCGGGACCCGGCTTTGACACTGCAATCCGCTCACCAAAACAGGCTTCGAGTTCCTCGGACAGACTTTTGGACAGGTCAATCATTACGTCACCTGGCAATGGTAGCTGTACGGCGAATTTTCTTCTGCAGTTGCAAAATGCCGTAAATCAGGGCTTCCGCTGTCGGCGGACAACCCGGAACATAAATGTCTACCGGAACGATGCGGTCGCAGCCGCGTGTAACCGAATAGGAATAATGGTAGTAACCGCCGCCGTTGGCACAGGAGCCCATGGATATCACCCATCGCGGCTCAGCCATCTGGTCATAGATCTTGCGCATTGCAGGGGCCATTTTATTGACCAGTGTTCCTGCAACAATCATGACATCCGACTGACGGGGGCTGGGACGAAATATGACGCCGAGCCTGTCGAGGTCATAACGCGCTGCGCCCGCCTGCATCATCTCAACAGCACAACAGGCCAGGCCAAAGGAAACCGGCCACATTGAGCCTGTCCTTGCCCAGTTAATTAACGCGTCCAACGAAGTCGTGACCACACCGCGGGCTATTAGCGGGTTACTGTCCGCATCGGGCCTCAGAATGTCGTCTATTTCCCCAAGTTCTATACCCCTGTCAGGGTACATAATGTCCATCATTCCCATTCCAAAGCGCCTCTTTTCCAGATTACAAAGTAGCCGATGACCAGCTCGGCAAGGAACACGAACATGGCGGCAATACCGAACATGCCCAGCTTATCCAGTGCCAGGGCCCAGGGCAGGAAAAATGTAATTTCAAGATCGAAAATAATGAACAGAATCGCTACAAGGTAGTAACGAACATCAAATTTCGTGCGGCTATCCTCAAACGCCTCAAAACCGCACTCATAAGCAGATAATTTTTCACTATCGGGTCTGGTCGGCCCAAGCATTCCGCCAAGAATTATCAACACAACACCGATAACTGTGGCGATACAGAGAAAAATCAGAATTGGCAGGTATTGTGCAAGCATACTCCGGTCTCAATTCAATGTGGATGGCGGTATACCATCCATTTAAAAAACTGGTGCCCAAGGCCGGACTCGAACCGGCACGACTTCCGTCACTACCCCCTCAAGATAGCGTGTCTACCAATTCCACCACTTGGGCTATTCTTCTACTTATTTCAGGTCCCATTATTGCCTGAGGCTTCTTCTTCGGAACCATCCTTCGCCGGCACTGACTCGATCGCCGGCACATCACCGGCATTGAGGTCCGCTTCAGGTTGCGCGATCACAGCGTCCACCGAGGGCACATCTGAAGGGTCGGCAGACTCTACTATGGGCAAAGCCGGAACAGCCTGTTCGCTTGTCTGTTCCGTTGCCGGAGCATTTGCAACAACACCAAGATCAGTCTCCGGTGCAATATTCATACGTGAAGCCAAAACCGCCATTGTCAGGCTGATCAGGCAAAAAAGCGTTGCCAGAACCCAGGTAGTACGCGACAGAAAATTGCCGGCACCACGTGACCCGAATACGGTGCCTGAAGCGCCACTGCCAAACGCGGCACCAGCGGTAGCACCAGCGCCTTTTTGAATCAGGATAAAAGCAATCATCGATATTGCGATGAGTACGTGAAAAATGTTTAAAACCTGCATATCTTATTCCGTTTTGTGAGCACCCTTCTAAGCAACGGCGCTATAAATTGCGAGGAAATCTTCAGCTGTCAGCGAAGCTCCTCCAACAAGTCCGCCATCGATATCACTCTGGGCAAACAATTCGGCGGCATTGGAACCTTTCACACTGCCGCCGTATAGGATTCGTAATTGATCGGCTATTATAACATTGAGAACCGATAGCTTGTCACGTATAAATGCATGAACAGACTGAGCTTGCTGCGGTGACGCGGTCAATCCGGTCCCGATCGCCCAAACCGGTTCGTATGCAACGATGGCACGGCTAAAAGCATCGATACCAACGAGGTTGATAACAGCGTCCAGTTGACGTTCGACAACAGCTTCGGTTTGATCCTGCTCACGTTCTTCGAGTGTTTCCCCGACACACAGCACCGGCTGAAGCCCGGCATCAAGTGCCGCTTTGAACCGGACTGCGACGTCTTCATCGCTTTCGCCGTAGATTGCGCGACGTTCAGAATGACCAACCAGTACATAACTGCAACCCATATCTGCCAGCATATTGCCACTGGTTTCACCGGTGTGGGCACCTTGCTCATACGGGTTCAGGGTTTGTCCACCCCACTTTATATGACTTCCGGACAGAAGTGTTTCCGTCAACGGCACATAGGGAAACGGCGGAAATACGGCCAGATCGGCCTTACCTTCATCTGAACTGCCAGCCAATAATCCTTCAAGTAAAGTATGCACCATGGTCTTGGACCCGTGCATCTTCCAGTTTCCTGCGACCAGTATTCTTCTCATCATTCCTGTCCTTTCATAAGCATGTTGCTATAAGGCGCGCAAGCATACCTACACGTCACTTTTGTCGCAAGTTTAAACCGTTGGCGATGATGCGGTACATGAAAGCAAAATCAAATGATGCAGGTCAATTCTTTGCTGCAAAAATAATTTCGGGCCAATTTTATGTACATTCTGAAGACAAATCATGCAGACCCGGAGTCGCCAGTCAGCTTAAAAGCGGCGGAAAACCAATCGGTTTATGGCGGTTGATTAACGCCGGGCGATACCCACGGGCGATTGTTATGAGATCAGGTTGGTACCGCCAAACAGCAAATGATGGGTATAAAGGAATGCCAAATAGGCAAGGATGCTGAATAACGCCAGGGTTACATCGTTTCTTATCGGTGCCTTTTCAGGTTTTACCCATTGACCGTCCCGCCGGTTAATCAGGAACATCTCGATCAAAGCCCAGGCAGCCAGGCCACCAAACAACACAATGGAACGAGCCGTACCGATAGCCAGCAAGTGACCCACACCCCAACTTATCACCCCAACCAGTTGGGGATGACGCAACATACGTTTGAAATTATTGGGCGGATACGGCGCGAGAAACAAAATGAAGCCAATCAATACAAGGACAGCCGCTGCATGCCCTCCCCATTCGGGCGCGGTGTAAACAGCATCCAGCACATCCGGCTCAACGGGAGTCAAAGAACTCCAGCCCGATATGATCAGGTAGAGGGAAATGACCATTAACAAGATGAATGCCCCCTTGTAAGGGTATTCGCCTGAACGTTTAATCATGGATTGCCTGAAACCTGCAGCCAATGAAGGAATAAAGTGGACCATGCTCCAGAGTAATACACCGATTACGAGACGTGTCATAGTGTTAGTAAACCTTTGTTAAGGGGGCGGCCATTAACTGCAGGCTGGCCTCGCCTCAAGCGCCTACTCTTGGTGACTTGAGTCTTTTGGGGGGCTCTTAATCGCCACTCAATACAGGACACTATACTTGCCTCCGTGTTTCATGTTCCACGCTGAACGTCGCAGGGGTTATCATTTCAACCACTTTAAAGTGTAGTAGCATAACCCATGATTCAAATGACGCAGGTCAAGATAATGACTCAGAAAAACAACCACAGTGATCAACCCGGGCCATGGGCCCTGGTAACCGGAGCCTCCGCCGGTATCGGTGCAGAATTCTGCCGGCAACTGGCGGCACAGGGCTATCAACTGGTCCTGGTCGCGCGACGCGCGGATAAACTGCAGGCCCTGGCAGACGAGCTGAAAAATGCGTATAACGCTCACAGCCTGGTGATCACTGCAGACCTGTCTCAAAAAGATGCATCCGGGATAATCGCAGAGCGTCTTGAGCAGGAAGACATCCGTATTGAATACCTGGTGAATAATGCAGGTTATGGCCTGCCTGGAAGTTTTCATGTTCCCGGCTGGCAGGACCACGCCGACTTTATCCAGGTCATGATGACCGCCGTTTGCGAACTGACCTGGCGCCTGTTGCCCGGTATGCGTGAACGCGGCCGTGGATTTATCGTCAATGTCGCCTCGGTAGCAGGGCTGGTAGCACCCAGTGCAGGTCACACCCTGTACGGTGCGAGCAAATCTTTCCTTATCAAGTTCAGCGAGGCGCTTGCACTTGAAAATGAGCAAAACGGCGTGAAAGTCTGCGCGCTGTGCCCGGGGTTTACTTACAGTGAGTTCCACGATGTCAATGGAACCCGTGAGATGATCAGCCAGCTACCGGAATTCCTGTGGCTTGATGCCAAAGATGTGGTTTCGGATACCATCAGGGCCATGTCTGCCGACAAGGTCAGGACGGTTGTTATACCTGGTAGACAATACAAAGCCATCGTCTTCGCCAACCGTTACCTTCCATGGCTGGCTGCAATTCTCAGCAGACGCACTGCAAAGCACTTTCGCGTGACAGATTCACACTGAAGAACCGGTGGTTTCGACCGTTGCCTTCACCGGGCAGCTAGGAACCGGCCACCGTCATTTTACCCATCAGGATTGAGCCGCTCTGGATACCGGACCGGTCGTCAACATCGGTTCCCACTGCTTCGATGGCCGAGAACATATCTTTTAAATTGCCGGCGATGGTCACTTCATCAACCGGGTATTGAATTTCACCATTTTCAACCCAGAAACCAGCCGCCCCACGGGAATAATCTCCGGTCACGATGCTGACACCCTGCCCCATGACCTCGGTGACCAGCAGACCGGTACCCATCTGCTGCATCAGTTCCTGCGCCGAAAACCGGCCTGGTTGCACGACAAGGTTGTGCACTCCACCGGCGTTCCCGGTTGTTTCCAGGCCTAGCCTTCGCGCCGAATAACTGTCCAGCACATAACCGGTCAGCACACCATCCTTGATGATATCGCGGTCACTGGTCGCCACGCCTTCAGCATCGAATGCCGTACTGGAAGGACCACGCAGAATATAGGGCCTTTCTGACATCGTCACCCAGTCGGGAAATAACTGATGACCCACGGTTTCCTTCAGAAAGGAGGCATTGCGATAGAGCGAGGCACCTGAAATACCTGCCAGCAAATGACCCACCAGCCCGCGGGCAACCTCGGGAACGAACAGCACCGGCACCTCGCAGGTGGCGATATTACGTGCCCCGAGACGTCTGACGGTCCGGCGCGCCGCCTCGCGGCCGGTGTCTTCAACACTCTCAAGATCGGCAAAAGCCCGACGGGAGTCGTACCAGTAGTCACGCTGCATGGATTCGCCTTCACCGGCAATCAAGACACAACTCTGACTGAAGCGCGTTCCATCCCTGCGACCGGTAAAACCGTTGGAATTGGCATAAACACTCAAGCCGAAGCTGCTTGAAGCCGTTGCACCGTCGGAATTGGAAATATTCGCGTGTTCCAGCCCCGCTGCTTCACAGGCAAGCGCCCTTATCGTGGTTGCTTCGGCATCCAGGGCTTGTGGATGCCACAGGTCCAGGTCGGGAAACCGGCTTGCCAGCCTCTCGACCGATGCCAGTCCGTTGCACTTATCGGCCTGTGTAAAGCGCGCGATATCAATGGCCTTTTCTACGCATTTTCGAATAGTTTCCGGCCGCAAATCACCACTGGTGGCATGGCCCTTGCTGCTTCCAAGGTAAACACTGATTCCCAAACCGCGGTCGCGTGAATGTTCCAGGGTCTCAACTTCACCCATACGAACATTGACATTCAATCCAAAATGAATACTTGCAGACGTTTCACAAGCGTCTGCGCCCAAATTGCGTGCGTGCTCCAGCGCCAACTGTGCACCTTCAGTCAGGAAAGACAATTCCTGATCGCGGTCAGGCACAGCCTGGGCTACCATACTCGAATCAATCATCAGGTGTAGGGTCCTTTATTATGTGACATTACGCTGGTAACTCCGTTGGGTGAAAATTGGCATGAACGAATCTACTATCGAAAACGACACAACTGAAATCAGTAAAAGCCAGCGCAAACGCGAAGCCAACGAATTGTTGGATCTGGCCAAATATTTGATCGCGATGCCGGAAAGCGGGTTTAAAAAGCTGCCATTGGATCAGGATCTGCGAGACGAAGTGGAATTTGCGCGCAGCATCAAGGCGCACGGAGCCAGGAAAAGACAGTTGATGACTGTCGGAAAAATGCTTCGTAGACGCGATAACGAAGAATTGCTGGACGCTGTAAACAATATTGACCAGAAAAACCGGCAGGTGAATGCTCGTTTTCATCTCGTTGAAGCCTGGCGGGACCAGTTGGTTGAAGGAAGCAACGAGGTTTTAACCGAACTGCTTGAGCAAACCCCGGACGCCAATGTACAAACCTTGAGACAATTAATCCGCAACGCAAAAAAAGAAGCCAAACTTGAGAAACCACCCTCATCAGCACGCAAACTGTTCAAACTATTGCGTGAAATGGACTCCGAGCAACCATTACCCCCGTTGCTGTAGAAATGCCGTGAACTGCGTAACGTACTACGCACCATAAAACTTGGTGTTACACACCCTACGAGGAATAGCGTTTTCCGTGCGTAACGAGTTACGCACCCCGCAAAGAATAACGTTCGCGGTATTACGAAGAACGGCATTCGCCGTGTTACGGCGATAATGAGCCAAAAAATCAAGTCTGCGTGCCTCCGACCGTCAGCGAGTCGATACGCAAGGTCGGCTGACCGACACCTACCGGTACACTTTGTCCGTCCTTGCCGCATACACCGACACCGGCATCCAGTTTGAGATCATTACCCACCATGCTGACGCGGGTCATGACTTCGGGTCCGTTTCCGATTAATGTGGCACCGCGAACGGGCCGGGTCACCTTACCGTTTTCAATCAGGTAGGCCTCGGAGGCGGAAAACACGAACTTACCGGAGGTAATATCCACCTGCCCACCCGCAAAATTGACAGCATAAAGCCCCTTGTCAACGGAGCGAATAATCTCCTGTGGATCATGTTTGCCCGGCAACATGAAAGTATTGGTCATCCTCGGCATTGGCAGATGAGCAAACGATTCGCGCCGGCCATTACCGGTGGGTTTCATATTCATCAACCGGGCGTTAAGTTTGTCCTGCATGTAGCCCACCAGCACGCCGTTTTCTATCAGAACTGTTTGTTCGGTGGCCGTACCTTCATCATCAACGCTTAAGGATCCACGTCGCTCCGGAAGTGTTCCGTCATCGACGATAGTGACGCCTTCAGCGGCTACCTTTTCACCCATCCGCCCGCTGAAGGTTGAAGTGCCCTTGCGATTGAAATCACCTTCCAGTCCATGACCCACGGCCTCATGCAGCAGAACACCGGGCCAGCCGGGGCCCAGTACAACGGTCATGGTACCCGCAGGTGCGGCATCCGCTTCCAGGTTGACCAGCGCCTGCCTGACCGCTTCATCGGCAAAACGCTGCCAGGCGTTATCCTTGACCAACTGCAGGTAATCAAATCGCCCGCCACCGCCGTCACTGCCCTGCTCACGCCGGCCTTCGTGCTCGGCGATCACGGTGACGTTCAAACGTACCAGCGGCCGCACATCAGCGGCCAGTGAACCGTCTGTTGAGGCAACCAGTATGGTTTCGTGGGTGGCCGCGAGACTGACCATCACCTGCTTGACCCTGGTGTCAAGCGAGCGGGTATAGGTATCAATCTGCCGCAGCAGGTCCACCTTCTCGTCTGCGCTGAGAACAGGCATCGGGTCATCGGGCAAATACAACGCTTGTGGAGATTGCCGGCGCCAGGCCTGCACCGTGCCTTGTGACCCCTGCCGGGCGATAGCACGGGCAGCGGTTGACGCCTGCATCAATGACGGCATGATGATCTCATCGGCATAGGCAAAACCGGTCTTTTCACCGCTGATTGCGCGTATCCCGACACCCTGCTCCACCGCATGGGTGCCACTCCTGACCAGTCCGTCTTCCAGTGACCAGGCCTCGTGACTGGTGTTTTGAAAATACAGGTCCCCGGAGTCCACAGATGGCCCCATGAGATGATGCAATACTTTCTCGAGGTCTGTATGGCTGAGCCCGCCAGGTGCCAAAAGTTGTTGTTCCGCTAGTTTTAACGCTTCAGTCATAGGTGATTCCGTCTGTTACTTTTGAGCCGGCCCGCCGGCTTGTGTTATAGGGTTGGATTCGGCTTATGATTCGGCCGGTTTGTCTGGCTCAGGTGTCTTCTCAGCACTGCTGTTTTTCGGCCGTTTTTCTACCGCCTCAATCAACGGTTCTTCCCAGGTGCCGCGAATAGTGTATCTTGCCTCTGCCGCTTCACCCAGCGCATCACGCAGCAGAGCCTGCAGCGCAAGACCTGCAGCGGCACCAATCGGGCCACCGGCTATCGCACCAATGACCGGCAAGGTTTTACTTACACCCGGTTGCACGGCAAACTCGTAGTCGAACGTCTCGGCGACCAGGTCAGTACTGCCAACGATGGTAATTTTCGCAGCGGTTGAACTGAGCAACATGTCATCGGTGTAACTCGTGCCATTCTCAAATTTCATCGTGCCTTTGGCCTCGTCAAAGCTGAAGCCTTCATCAAATACATCCCGGAAGTCCATTGACAACCGCCTTGGCAACTCCGTCAAACTGAGCAAACCCAGCATACGCCCTGCGCCTGGATCTGCCGTTAATATATTTCCCTGGGTCACACTGACATCCATTTCACCATTCAGTCGTTCCAGGGCAAAAGCAGCAGGCGGGCCCTCCCACCAGGCATCAAAATGCACCAGGGTCTGACCGCCCCGCATGGCGGATGATATGTCCATGGCCTCCAGCACCGAACCCAGGCTTTCCGAGCTGATACGGATTTCAAAATCGGATCGCTCACCCTGTTCATCTTTGATCCAGTCACCCCGTGCGTTGAATATGAAGCTGGATGACTGCGCTTCGACCGACTCGATATGAAAGCCGTTGCTGACCGGGTAACCTTCAATTCGTGTTTCACCCAGATCCAGTCCGAGGTAGCTGAACTCCTTACAGTAAAAATGCATTTCCGGCAGCTCGGCAGGTTCTGTTTCAACCGTCATGCCTTCGGCAACCGGATCGGGCATTATCAGCCGTTCAAACTCTCCCGACATGCTGTGGGAGCCCTCTTCATTTTTATAGTAACTAACGGCCCCGTTAATATCCCCGCCATCAAATGTGCCGATAATAACACCGTCTTCATACGTCATCCGGAGCCCAACATCATCAAACTCGCGGTCAAAAACCGAAATTTTCTTTGCATCCACACTGGCGGTTTTCAGGGTCAATCCATCTTCCTGTTCCGATCCTGCAAAACGGTCAACGGCCAGATCAATCCAGCCGTCCAGGTCAAACCTTGAAGTTGACCCGTTAATAATAAACAGACCGTTTTCAGGTAGGTCTTCAACGGTTCCATCAAGCTCTACAGCTGCCCGTAGCGGGCTGGAGTCATCCTTTGACAACTCCATTTTGAACTGAATACTCCCGGGAAAGTCCGCGGTCACTATGTGCTGTTCCGCTTTAATGGGGTAACGCACCAGAAAAGGCCAGGTGGAATAACGGGTCTTTGCCAAAGGGGCCGGCAGATCAATACTCACGCCTTCAAGTCCACTGTAAACTTCAAGCCAGACTTCCCGGTCATCAACACCCGGTGCCGAAGCCACGCTCAGACTGACATCCCAGTGACTCATACCCATAGCCCTGTAAAACAGAGGCTCGAGCTCGAATAGCTGATCCGGAATGACTTTTTCTACCGGCAATTCACCGTTCACGTTAGCGCGGAATACTTCGTCTGCAGACCAGTTCGAAAAAATATCGAGTGTGACAGGATAACCCTTGAACTGCCCGGGTAAATCGATCGCTTTTATGCCCTCCCGATTATATTCCAGGTCTCCTGAGATTCCGTCAATCACGACTCCTGAAGCCAGTTCAGTGAACCGGTTGTCATTCAACAACAGTTTACCGGTGACCTGTAAAGGTTCTGCAGACCCCCCCAACTCCATATGAATATGACCGTCTATTTCTGATCCCCCTTCAAATACAAACTGCTCCAGGTTCAGTTCCAGACCGTCGAGCAAGGGTGTATACCGGATAAATTTGACCAAATTGGGTAATTCCGTGGAGGTTTGATAGGTTAGATCCAACACCGGTTTTTTGAAGTCATCAATACTGGCAGTCACTTTATCAACCACTGCACCAACGGTATCACCTATTTTTCCTTCAACCATCATGCCGCGGCCTTCGAAAAACGCAGTTCCCTCGACCTGTTTTACATAGGGCCAGTCGTCGGCATACCGGATATTCACATTCCGGCCCGGCGCAATGGCCTGGAGCCGGCCGGTATGATCCAGAAAAGGGAAATCATCCATGTCACCAACCATGGAAAAACGACCATTCAACACCTCGCCGCTGAGCAATGAAGTACGCAGCCATTGCAAGGTGGTCCTGCCCATCAAACTTTCAGGCCAGTAATCCCCGAAACGCGAGATATCACCACGCTCCAACACCGCATTGATATCAATGTCGGGTTTACCTTCACCCCATGCCATACGCACCCGGGCAAACCCGCTAATATCATCGTTTTCAACCTTGCAATAATTCAAATCAAATCGCCAGTCGCTCTTCGCCACCCACTGAACTTCCAGCTTGCAATCGATGAGTGCGGCAATTACCGGCCGCCGGAATGTAGACAACCAGTCCAGCGTGACAGACTGTCCGCTGAAACTGATGTTGCCAGAACCCGAATCGAGTTCAATCTGAGCGTTGATACCCTCGATATCAGGGCCTTTTTCCCAGCCCCAGAAGCGACCATTCTCAAGCTGTCCGTTCGCCAGCTTCAAGTGCCACTTGGAGTCCAGGATAAAATCAAGGTCCGTCACATTACCCTGGGCACGTTTCGGAATGGAAACAGGCCACGGCGTGTTATAGGTCGCAATGATTCTTTGCGTCAGCAGCAAAGGAAACTCCAGTTCGAGATAATCAGCACTGACCCAGAGACCCAGGTCCTGTGAAAGATTTCTGGCCACGGAAAACCGCTCACTCTGCCACTCATCACCCGCATAGGTTACCGACGTGTCAGATAAATCCAGACGCCAGTCCTTGCGCTGCGTAAATCGAAAATTAAACCGGCTGTTCAGGTGATCAATAATCAAAGGGCCGGTTTGTGAACTCAGCTGTGCGTCACGAACATCAAACACACCCTGCATCAATTGCGGATTACCCGACTGCCATTCACCCCAGACCTCTGCATTTAATTTTCCTGAAACCGGAACCAACGCGTGGGGTGGTAATTGCCTGACCAATTCTGACAATATCAACTCACCGGTTTTGACATGCCACTGGGCCTCTGCAAGATGCTGTTCTGAATCCAGCCTGACCTGCGCGGTTGCATCCAGGTCACCGACGACCCGGCCCTTGTCTCTGTCGGTCACACTGGCTTGTATCTCCGCTGAGATGTTACGCCCATCCGCCGTCAGGCGGCCGTTCACATTGCTTAGCTCCAGGTGTATCGCACGTGCTGCGTCATCAAAACTCAAAGTGATATCCTGCAAGCGAACTTCACCATTTAAAACCACATCCCGTAAACCGGGGTTGTAATCTTTTCCCGAACCGGTCGTATCACTGACACCCAGACCCGACAACACATATCGCCCATCAGGCGTACGCACCAGTGACAGGTCCGCTCCAATGATCCGGAAACTGTATAAAGGTCTCCCTGGAATCAGGGCGTTTAACGGTTTGATATCCAAGGCTGCACGGTTGATGGCAATTTCGGATTTTTTGCCTTCCGGCATCAGGGTGACACCACGCAGACTGATACGCGGTCCGAAAGCCTTCCATTGACCGCTGAAGCTCTCAACCTTGACCGGTTGATTGAATGCCTCGCTCAGCCAGACCTCGAGTTCGGACTGGTAATGAACGCTATAGGGCATCAGCAATTTGCCTATTCCAACGATCACAGCTGCCAGAACTGTCAGCAGGGTCAGTGCCGTCCAGAGCAGTGTTCTTAGCCGCCGGAATATCTTGCGCAAACTATTCATTTTGAAGCAGTCATTCCAACCCGCTGAACCCTGTAATACACGCGTGACAGTACACTAGAGTAGTACCACGTCAAATTGTTCGCGGGTGTATTGGTCTTCGCGCTGAAAGCGGATGGATTTGCCTATCGCTTCTTCAAGCTCGGCTACGGTCGTAGACTGATCATCCAGAATTTTATCAACCACACATGTTGATGCAACTACCAGCAGACGGCTGGCTTCAAACTGCCGGCTGGAGCGCATGATTTCACGAAACACCTCCAGGCAAACGGTTTCCGCACTCTTTAACACACCCCGCCCGGAGCAGACCGGACAGGGCTCGCACAACACGTGTCCAAGACTTTCCGTCGTGCGTTTGCGGGTCATCTCAATCAGTCCAAGTGGTGAGAAGTCACAGATGCTGGTTTTGGCATGATCAACTTCGAGTGCCCGTTCAAGTGCAAGCATCACCTGGCGTCTGTGCTCATCATTGTTCATATCGATAAAATCAATAATGATGATGCCGCCCAGGTTGCGCAGACGCAATTGCCGTGCAATAGATTGCACCGCCTCCAGGTTGGTTTTGTAGATGGTTTCTTCCAGCGTGCGATGACCGACAAAACCACCGGTATTCACATCGATAGTGGTCATGGCTTCAGTCTGGTCTATGACCAGGTGACCACCTGATTTCAAAGGGGTGGTCCGATGCAGGGCCCGATCAATTTCGTCCTCAATTCCGTAAAGATCAAATATCGGGCGCTCGGCTGAATAGCATTCGATACGCTGCTGCCACTCGGGTAGAAATTTACTGGTGAAATCCTTCAAACGTTCGAATTCCTCAACCGAGTCAATGCGAACCTTTTCCACTTCTTCATGCATGTGGTCACGTAAAGCGCGTAGCTGCAGCGACAGGTCTTCATATATGCACTCACCGGGTTTGCTGGCAATGGTCTGCTCGGTGATGCTTTCCCAGATCTTTGCCAGGTAAGTCATATCTGCTGACAGGGCAAATTCATTGATGTTTTCAGCATTGGTGCGGACGATATATCCATGCCTGCCCTTGTGTTCGCGCATCGTCGCCAGAAGACCTTTAAGACGATTACGTTCCGTTTCGTCCTCGATGCGTACCGACACGGCAATCGTCTCGCTTTCTGGCAGCAAAACCAGGAATCGTGACGGAATACTCAGGTTGGTGGTCAAACGCGCGCCCTTGGTTCCCAACGGATCCTTGATGACCTGCACAACCACGGCCTCACCCTCACGGACCAGGGAGGTAATGGGTGGTTCGGGCGGCGGGTCTTCAGGCATCTGTTCGCGCTCGACCTTGTAAATATCTGAAGCATGTAAAAATGCGGTTCGATCGAGTCCGATATCTATGAAAGCCGCCTGCATACCCGGCAACACACGCGATACCGTTCCCTTGTAAATATTGCCCCGGTAACCCACATGGCTGTTGCGCTCAAGAGAGACCTCTTGCAGCATGCCGTTTTCAACCACAGCTACACGGGTTTCCGTAGGCGTGACATTGATCAGGATTTCTTCGCTCATACACGTATCATCCCACACCGGAAGGTGTTCAATCTGAGAACAATAGGATACCACTCACCGGGACTTCGGCGATGATGGATGTCAACTGAGCGGACCCTGTAATGGTGAAAACTCATGTGAGCAAACCGGCGCGGCGAAGCAATTCAGCAGTTTCATACAACGGCAAGCCCATCACCCCGGAATAACTACCATCAATACGGCTTATGTACTGGCCGGTCGCGCCCTGTACTGCATAGGCACCAGCCTTGTCCATGGGTTCATCACTTTGACAGTATTGCCTGACCCACGCTAAGGACATATCAACAAAGGTGACAGAGGTGATATTGAGTGCATCCGTTACATTATCCGGGTTTAGCGCCAGTGCAACACCTGAGTAAACCTGGTGTGTCCGGCCCGACAGGCGCATGAGCATGCCTTCGGCCTCTTTTCTTGATTCGGGTTTGCCAAGAATTTCGCCATCCAACAGGACTATTGTGTCAGAACCCAGCACCGGTAACCTGCCCCCGCAGTGCCTGAACCCTTCCAGCGCCTTTTTCCGGGACAACCGCAGGACGTAATCACGTGGGGCTTCACCTTCGATCAACGATTCATCAATATTTGCCGACGCCACATCAAAGTTGACCGCCAGTTGTTTCAATAATTCCCGCCGCCGCGGTGAACCTGATGCCAGTATGATTGATTGTCGTGAATTCATGCGCGGTGATACGGGTGGTTTTGAGTGATGGTCCAGGCACGGTACAACTGCTCGGCAAGCACTACCCTGACCAGCGGATGCGGCAAGGTCAGGGGGCCCAGCGACCAGCGGTCATCGGCTTTTTGCATGATACCAGGATCAATTCCTTCCGGACCTCCAATCATGAACCCGACATCCCGGCCGTCGCCCATCCACATCTCCATTTGGGTTGCCAGTTTTTCGGTGGACCAGGCCCGACCCCTGACATCCAGCGCGATAACCCTCGCACGGGCCGGCATTGCTTCATAGAGCGCCTTGCTTTCTATCGTGGTCAGTCGTTTGGTATCGGCGTTTTTTCCGCGTTTTGCCAGGCTGATTTCACGCAGGGACAATGTCATACCCGGAGGCATCCTGCGGGCATACTCAGTCCATGCTTCGGAAACCCAGTTGGGCATACGCTGGCCAACGGCAGCTACCAGCAATTGCATCAGGTCACCCGTCCTTCAGACAGAACTACTTACACCGCTACGCCGGTCGGCGCTGGCTTCCCAGAGCTTTTCAAGGTTATAAAAGGCCCTGGTCTGGGGCAACATCAGGTGAACAATAACGTCGTTCAGGTCCACCAGCACCCATTCACCCTCGCGCGCACCCTCAACACCCAATGGCGGACAGCCGACCGCCTTGGCTTTGACGATAAGGTTCTCCGACATCGATTTCACATGTCGTGATGAGTTGCCGGACGCAATCACCAATCGCTCAGTCAAAGGGCTCTTGCCTGATACGTCAATCACCAGGATATCGATGGCCTTGAAATCTTCTAATGAGGAAACAACGAGTTTTTGCAACTGGTCGGTGGTTAAGTCGTCGTGAACGGTGAACTGGTTCAAATTTTGAAATTACCTTTGAGAAGTAGTGCAATTTTAACTGTCGCAGCAGGTCGCGTAAAGCGTAGCCTGAAATTCGGTTGCTAATCAATCCGCTAAATAGAGACGGTTTCCAGTGATATATTCCAATACAGCCGGCGGCAGCATCGACCCTGGTGAGCCACCAGAACGGATAATCCGCTTGATAGCCGTTGCCGAAACATCAACCGGTTCAACCTCAAGGTGAAGTACCGCACCCGCTTTGGATTCGAATAATTTCCGACCATCAGTTTCAGATCGGGTTTGCAATTGTTTTGCCAGGTTCTTTTCATAAGTCGTGCGTGTAGCCGGCCTGGTCAGAATCACGATGTGCGCAAGCTCAAATAACTGTTCCCAATGAAACCAGGTATGTAAGAGGTTAGCGGCATCCTGCCCGATCAATAACAGCACTGGTGTGTCCGGAAAACTGACACGCAGTTCCTGCAGCGTTTCGACCATATACGAGGGCCCGCTTCGGCGGGTCTCCCGGTCATCGATCATGAGTTGTGGGAACTCCGCGCGTGCCAACCGCAACATATCCAGTCTTTGCCTGACAGTCGCCTGCGGAATATCGCGATGCGCGGGGGTGCCGGCAGGCAGCAGGTAGAGTTTTGACAGGGTCAGTTTCTGGCGCGCCTCTTCTGCACAGCGAAGATGACCGTAATGAACCGGGTCAAACGTGCCACCAAACAGGGCGATCGGTTCGACTGCAGAAAGATCCTGGTTAGTCATTATCGGGTCGTTTCAGCGACACTCAGGCGGACAACTTGAGCAGCAGGGAGTCGATACTTTGCCAGGGGTCACCGGCAGCCCTACCCTTACATTGCCGGTCGATCAGTGAAATCGTCTTGAATGCGTCGAACAGTTTAAGTGTACCCAGACGCCTGGCTGCTGTTCGAACGGTATATTGACGGTTTTGCCATACATTCAGCCGCCTGAACACCGTTGTTTCATTTTCGCCTCCGCGCACTGCCATACTGTAGGCTTCGACCACTTTGAGTTCCTTCACCAATGCACCCAGCAACAGCGGCAAGGGCGTGTCCATGCGTTTCAAACCCGCCGCAACCCTTAAACCATCACGCAGGTTACCGGTAAGCATATGCTCTGCCAATGAAAAAGCATCAAAGCGACTGCTATCGGAAACCACCTTCATCACATCATCTGCCGTGACCGTTCCTGCACCCTTAATCAGCGCGAGGCGGTCTATTTCCTGCCTGGCAGCCAGCAGGTTTCCCTCCAGCCTGTCTGCGAGAATTTTAAGAACCTCAGGCTCAGGGTGCATGCCGTGTTGCCGCATACGTTGCTCCAGCCAGCGCGGCAAATCCCGCGCAGAGACAGGCCATATATCAATACGCAGGCCGGCTTTCGCAAGGCTCGCGGCCCACTTTGAATTGCGTGAACTCTTATCCCATTGTTCACAACTGACCATCAGCAGCATATTGGGATCAGGTGCATTTGCCCATTCGGTAAGCGCCTTTGCACCCTCTCTACCGGGCTTGCCGGTCCGCAGACGTAAATCGATAATTTTCTGGGCGGCAAATAGGGATGGCGCAGCGGCCTGTTGTAATGATGACCAGTCAAAACCGGCTTCAACCTGGAGCAACTCACGTTCGACAAAACCCCGCTCCTTGGCCGCCTGCCTGATCTGATCACAACACTCCAGTAGTAACAGTGGTTCTTCGCCGCCGAGGAGGTAAACCGGCGCCAGGCCACGCTTCAGACTACCGGCAAGCTGATCCGCCTTAACCTGCATCGCCGCTACTTTCCGTAGGTACCCAGGCGCCTGACAACCATCCGGGCCAGGTTGTCAGCCAGGTCATTCCTCAGAAACTCATCTTCCCGCTCTGCCGCAAGAATGTCCTGTTCGTTAAAACTGTAGACCCGGCTCTGCTCGAAGGTCTGCAGTGGAATCAATTCGGTTCCGTCGCTGGCCATCAAACGGAACTGGACCGTGTGGCGAATACGGAACTCACGTACACGGGCGTTATCGCCAATAGACTGGATTTCCTTACGCGTGACATTGACGGGAACCTCGAGTATGGCGGCCCCGTCAAGCGCAGTCACAACATTGACCCCGCTCTGCTTCAGGTGGGTTTCCAGCCGTCGCGCAAACTGGCTATAGGGTGACTGGATTTCCAGTCTTGTCCGTTGCATTTCCGGTGGAAGCTCAGGTTTCGACTGCAAATGAAACCCACAGGCATTGAGTAGGATCAGCATAGCCAATAAGCAAAGCAGACGGATTGATTTCATCATTTATTGAGCCCGTTAACCTACCACGATGTTCAACAGCCGGTCTTGAATATAGATCACCTTGCGAATGACTTTACCATCAGTATGCCGGGTGACATTTTCCTCTGCCCCGGCACCGGCCATGGCCTGATCCTGATCACAACCCGGCGGTACCTCAATACGGGCCCGCAACTTGCCGTTTACCTGGACCACCAGCGTGATCTGGTCACGCACACGGGCGGTCTCGTCAGTTTCCGGCCAGGGTGCTGAAACCACGCTACCTGTTCCGCCCAACATTTCCCACAGGGTTTCACAGATGTGTGGAGTGATTGGAGCCATCAAGCGTACCACGGCCCTCCAGGCTTCATCCAGCACCGCACGTCCCTGGGGGCTGCGGTCTTCAAAGCGGGACAGATGGTTGCTCAACTCCATCACAGCAGCTATGGCCGTATTGAATGTTTGACGGCGTCCGATATCGTCGCTCACCTTGGCAATGGTGTCATGTACATAACGGCGGATGGTTTTTTGCTCCGCATTCAATTCAACTGTGTTCAATTCTTCAACCGGTCCGGCCGCGATATGCTCGGTGCTCATGAACCAGAAGCGACGTAAAAACCGGAATGCGCCTTCCACGCCTGAATCAGACCACTCAAGGGACTGGTCAGGTGGTGACGCAAACATTGAAAACAGGCGAACCGTATCCGCACCATAGCGATCGACAAGGTGTACCGGGTCCACGCCGTTGTTCTTGGACTTGGACATTTTCTCGATCGCACCTATTTCCACCGGCAAACCATCCGAGGTCAGGAAGGCGCCGGTCATTTTACCCTTGTCATCCCGCGTGACATCCACATCCGCCGGATTGATCCAGGTGGTGCTGCCATCGGGGGCATCACGGCGAAATGTTTCTGCAACAACCATACCCTGGCAAAGCAGACGTGTGGCCGGCTCAGAGGCCTCCAGCATTCCAGCGTCCCGCATCAGTTTGTTATAAAAGCGGAAATACATCAGGTGCAAAATTGCGTGTTCAATACCGCCGATATACTGATCTACCGGCAGCCAGTAATTGGCCCGCTCATCGACCATATCGCTGGCGCCCGGCGAACAATATCGCGCGAAATACCAGGATGACTCCATAAAGGTATCAAAGGTGTCGGTTTCACGTTCTGCTGCACCATCGCACTCAGGGCAACGGGTTTTACGCCAGTCGGCATCGGCCTTGATCGGCGATTGCACACCCATAAAAGTCACGTCTTCAGGTAACACAACCGGCAACTGATCCTCAGGTACCGGAACGGCGCCACAATCCGGGCAATAGATGACCGGGATGGGACAACCCCAGTAACGCTGCCTGCTGACGCCCCAGTCACGCAGCCGGAAGTTCACTTTACGCTCACCGATACCCTGGGACTCAAGCCATATCATGGCCTTTTCCTTGGCCTCGGCGACACCGAGTCCATCCAGCCATTCACTGTTAATGGCCACACCATCTTCGACATAGGCTTCACCCTCCCAGTCATCCGGTGTCTTTACTGTTCGTACGATGGGTAAATTGTGTGCCTTTGCAAAATCCCAGTCACGCTGATCCTGACCGGGTACGGCCATAATCGCGCCGGTTCCATAGCCCATCAGCACGTAATCGGCAATGAACAGGGGTACGGCTTTACCGGTAAACGGGTTAAAAAGAAAAGCCCCGGTATCGACACCCCGTTTATCGAGGGCGCCTTCAGCAGAAACACGATCGGCTTCACTTGTCTGCCGGATGGATTCGATGAAATCTGCAACCTGTTGGCGCTGCGTGTTCGTTGTTATTTGGGTTACCAGGGGGTGTTCGGGAGCCAGCACGGCATAGGTCATACCGAACGCCGTATCGGGGCGCGTGGTAAACACACCTACGGATGCAGCACCGGGTGCTATTTCACCCTGGGCATCACACACGGACATTGAAAATTCCGCACCTTCGGAACGTCCGATCCAGTTGCGTTGCATGGTTTTAACCGCATCCGGCCACTGTTCGAGTTGATCCAGACCATCGAGCAACTCATCGGCGTAATCGGTAATGCGTAAGAACCACTGGGGAATGTTTCTGCGTTCGACAACGGCTCCGGAACGCCAGCCACGACCGTCAATAACCTGCTCGTTGGCCAGAACTGTCTGGTCGACCGGATCCCAGTTCACCTCCGAGTCCTTACGATAGGCAAGACCCTTTGTCATCAAGCGGGTGAACATCAGCTGTTCCCAGTGATAATACTCAGGGCTGCAGGTAGCGAATTCGCGAGACCAGTCATAAGCAAAACCAAGCCGTTTCAACTGCCCGCGCATATGCTCGATATTGGCATAGGTCCATTTGGCCGGCGCGGTATTGTTCTTGATTGCGGCATTTTCCGCCGGTAAGCCGAATGCATCCCAACCCATGGGCTGCAACACGTTCTTGCCCTGCATACGCTGGTAACGGCTGATCACGTCACCAATCGTGTAATTGCGGACATGCCCCATGTGCAATGCACCGGAGGGATATGGCAACATGGACAGGCAATAAAACTTTTCGAGGCCGGGGTCTTCCGTCACCTCGTAGGTCTTGTTTTCGTCCCAGCGTGACTGAACACGCACTTCTATTTCTGATGGGTTGTAAGGCGCTTGATGCATGATTTATCCAGCTGTCCAGCCTGTCCTGTTATTCAAGAATGCGAAGCATAACCGACCCCAACGGGACAAAAAAGCTTGATTGGTGATATATGTGAAATGTGGGGCCTGATAGCCGTTTTTTAAGCCGTTCAAACGTCTTTTCCTATTGGCACGGTCATCCCCGCGAAAGCGGGGACCTGTTGGAACTGCCGTGAAGCAAGAAAGGTTTTCTTTTTCAAATTTTGTTAAACGTATCGAGATCCCCGCTTTCGCGGGGAAGACGGTGCCGGTTGGATAGTACGTGCACGTGGTAACATTTATTTACTACGTATGTAGTCCAACATCGCATCCAGTCCGTAATTCGCTGGAACTGTCTCCGATTCACTTTCAAGAGCAGGCTGAATGGTTTTGGCCACGACTTTACCCAGCTCAACACCGAACTGATCAAAGGGATTGATATCCCAGATCACGCTCTCTACAAACACCTTGTGCTCGTAAAGTGCCAGCAACTGACCGAGACTGAAGGGGCTGAGCCTGTCCAGCAAAATAACCTCGGAAGGCCGCTCACCCGACATTAGCCGGTGCACATCCGTCACTTCCATACCAAGTCCTTTGGTGCCGGTAGCCAGTGCAGTCGCCTGGGCCAGCATATTGGCCAGCAAGGCCGCGTGCGCTTCGGTGTCGTCGTGATCCGGATGAATGACACCAATAAAGCTCAGCGGAACGATATCGCTTCCCTGGTGAAACATCTGGAATAACGAGTGCTGGGCGTCGGTGCCCGGTTCACCAAACAGGACTGGGGCAGTCTCGTAATCTACGCGTCTGCCGCCGCTATCTATCGACTTGCCATTGGATTCCATCACCAGTTGCTGCAGGTAGGCGGGTAGAGAGCGCAGACGATAATCATAGGGAATCACCGCCTGTGCCGGGTAATCACAGACATTGCGGTGCCAGATACCCGTTAATGCCATCAGCACCGGAAGATTTTCAGCAAGCGGGGCCGTTTGAAAATGCCGGTCCATTTCGGCGGCGCCACGCAAAAACTCAGCAAAGCCACCCTCACCCATTACCGCAGCGGCTGACAGGCTGACCGGGGACCAGATGGAATAACGTCCACCCACCCAGTCAGACAGGTACAGGGTGTTTGCCTGAGACACACCAAAGTCATCGACCGCCTGTTGGTTCCCGCTAACAGCAAACACACGCTGAAGCGCTGCCTGCCGGCCCATCACGGCTTCCATCCAATCCAGTACTCTGCGGCCATGCAGCAGTGTTTCACCCGTGGTAAAGCTTTTCGTCGCGATGACTACCGCAGTTTCGGCCGGGTCCAGGCTCGCCAGTAATTCCTTACGCAGGTGTGCATCCACCGAGGAAAGAAAGTGAACCCGGGGTGACGCACTTTTCCCCAGTGCCTCGATCAACAGGCGTGGGCCGAGTACGGAACCACCGATGCCAATATGTATGATATTCCGCACCACCTGATCCGGCTTACCCGGCAAGTGACCAGCTGCAAATGCGGATGCAAATTCGAGCATGCGTTGCCTGGTTTCAGTAACGCGCCTGACGGTTGCTTCATCAAGAACGGCAAGCACCTCATCACTGCGCATGGCCATATGCAGGGCCGGTCTTTTTTCGGTGAAGTTGATATCCTGGCCACCAAAAAGCCGATCCCGTGCCACCTCCACACCGCATTCTTCCGCTAATGTCAGTAATTGTGTTAACGATTGCTGATCAACGCTTGTCCGAGAAAAATCCAGTAGTAAATCACCTGCTTTCCCACTGAAAGACTCAAAGCGGTCCGTCTCACTTAAACAGGCGGACAATGATTTATTTGTGGGTTTAATGTTGTATTTATGCAACGCCTGAAGAAATTTCTGATTCATGTTGTGAATTTACACCTTCGATTGATTTATTTTGGATACCTGAAACTAACACGGGCTCTGCAATTTTCTGTCCAGTGCTGAAAACCACTGAATCATGCTTGCTCTCACCGGGCACAATTACATTGAAACGACAACAAATCATTGTTTTTATTAATTTTTAAGCAAAAGAAACAGAAAATATCACGGCCAAAAAAAATGCCCTTCTTCGGTTAAGAAGAAGGGCATATTTTGGAGTGATGTATCCGTCTTTTTGCGCCCTGTGACCTTGGTTCGTGTTGCAGTCTTACCAAGATTGGTTGTAATAATACCACTAACGCCAATAATTGCAACCCTTCTGGACGAAAAAACAACAAATCTCTCAGCTGCTGAAGTTTGTTCCGGATTGTCACGCAAACTATCATTTCGATAACAGGGAACATACTAATCCTTCTCACCATCATTCAGACAGAAAATACCACTGCAATCGAGCTGTTGTAACAGATACCCCGCTGCACCATGGCCCGGAATTTCAACCGTCGCATCCAGTTCGCAAAGCGGCATTAAAACAAACGCTCTCTCATGCATACGCGGGTGGGGCAACTCAAGTTCTTCCGATTGTAGCTGTTGATCATCATATAACAGCAAATCAATATCGATCAGCCTGGGACCCCAGCGATGCCCGCTTCTTTGCCGCCCCATTGCATTTTCGATCGACTGCAACACACGCAATAATGGTAAAGGCTTCAGACTGGATTCTATTTGCACAACGGCATTGATGTAATCGTCCTGCTGTTCATCACCCCAGGGAGGCGTACGGTAGAGACAAGATGTTTTGAGTATCGCAATGCCCTTGGCCACAGCCAACCTGCACAGTGCGTCTTTGAGTTGTGCCACAGGATTTTGCAGATTACTGCCAAGACCCAACCACGCTTTCATCACCCGCCATCCTTGCTGGTTGTGTGTCAGATTTTTGCGGCCGATGGTTTTCGGCGGCGACGGCGTCTTGGGCGCCGGGAATCGTTTTGATAACGTTCATTCTGACCGGTGTTCATTTTCACGCCCTTTTGTGCCTCGGTCCAGTGCTCGCACAAATCTTTTAGTGACTCATCTTCGACAGCCCTTAATAGCAAAAAGTCATAGGCCGCCCGAAAACGACGCTCACCCATCAAGCTTTTTGCACGCCTGCCGTGGGTATGATTAAAGCGCGGCTGCATGGTCCATATTTGCCGGGTAATAACGCTGAAACGACGCGGGACCGCAGTTCTTTGCACCTGCTTCGACATCACTTCATCCGCCGCCTGGCCGAGGGCTAGGTACTCCTGCATTCCACCCGCCTGCAAAGCATCTGCCCTTGCCCTCACCGGTTTCCAGAAAAGGGCCGCAAACAGAAATGCCGGTGTCACCGGTTTATCCTGGGCGATACGGTCATCCGTGTTTTTCAGGGCCGTTTGCATCAACACGCCGGCTTTGACCCGACCCGATTTACCATCACCCTTGAGTACCGGAAACAAAGCCCGGGTTAACTGAAAACGCTGCAATGCTTCCATGGTCCTGGATGCATGGCCGGTCATAAACAGCTTGCAGACTTCTTCGAACATTCGGGCCGGTGGGATGTCTTTCAGCAATGGCGCCATTTCAGTGACATATTTTGCCGTCTCTTCGCCCAGTTCAACACCCAGCTTGGCAACAAATCGCGCTGCACGCAGCAGACGCACCGGGTCCTCCCGGTAGCGGGTTTGGGCATCCCCGATCAATCGTAATTTACGCTCCAAAAGATCTTTGTAACCACCGACAAAATCCTGGATATCGCCACTGACGGGGTCCATAAACAGGGCATTAATGGTGAAATCGCGTCGTATGGCATCTTCTTCAAGACTGCCCCACACATTGTCTCTCAGTATGCGGCCGTTCTCATGCTTATGATCGTCATCATCATTAACCTGCGGGCCGCGAAAAGTTGCAACCTCGATCAGCGTGCCGCCCATACGAACATGGGCCAGGCGGAAACGGCGTCCAATAATGCGCGCACGCGGGAAAACCGTTTTTACTTCTTCCGGTATCGCATCGGTTGCCACATCGTAGTCTTTGGGCACCTTGCCCATTAACAGGTCACGCACACTCCCACCCACGATATAGGCTTCATACCCTTCCTGCTGCAGACGGCGAACGACCTCGGTAGCGTGCGGGCACAGTTGCTGAACTTCGATGCCATGTTCAGCGAATGGAATAACGATGTGCTCAGTGATAGTGAATTCCTAAAATCTAAATAAATTGTTGGCTCAACCACGCTTCGAGGTTGAACGGAATGATATGGGTAGTTTAACATGACCACGCTGTTGCAAATACAGCAAAACGCTCCCTTCGTCTAGCGGTTAGGACGCGGCCCTCTCAAGGCTGAAACACGAGTTCGATTCTCGTAGGGAGCGCCAGTTTAACTTATTGATTAATATATATTTTAAAGAACTGCAAGACTGTTTTATGTAGCATTTTCTTATGTCCGTGTAACTTTATGTGTAACTTTCGGAAAAAAGAATCGCCAGAGGAGATACTTAGGCCACCAGATAGAGATTTGGCCTTTGTTCGGGCGTGAATGCCTTCACTTACGAATAATTAGGTTTCCTGCTTCAACTAGCGTTAAGTCTGGCTTTTGACTAAGCAACTCCTCGATCTTAGTTCCCACCCCTGGAGCATGACATTCTATTTTCTCAATTGGCTTTTTGATTGGACATTTAAGACTGGAGAGAAGTTTGGTGAGTGGCTACAGGTTGCCCAAAGACAGATAGCTGCCACGGTTGACCTTGGTAGGTTAGTCAAACAAAAACTTTCCCGATAACCCCATGATCACAGCAGGCTCATACCTACCCATCAGCAATTGACTTCGGCAAGGATGAACTAGGTATGACCCTGCAATGTAAGTATCGGTAATTAGAGCAGCAAAAATACCTCGTGAATATGCATACCTCACTTTTGATCTGCGTTCATTTTCAACTTGAATATTACATGCCCCTTCATTCAGACAAAGGAAAAATAAATTGCAAGTTGAATTGACGAGAATTAGTTTCACCGTTTGGTAAAAGAAGCCATTATTGGGCACATGTAATCCATAGTGAGGCAGATTTACGGAACTCTCTTACTCCTCGGTTTACGTATCTTGTTGTTTAATAGGAGTTATCATGAAAATTAAAAAAAATGGTTTCACTTCTGCTTTGTTATTAAGCAGCCTCTCAATACAAGCTGGTAACGTCGTTCCTGTTGACATGCTAGCTTCACATAATAGCTACCGGTCAGCAGTAGGAAGCACTGCACTTAAATGGTCTGATGGCTTACAGTCTAAAGCCCAAAAATGGGCTGACAACCTAAAAGCACAAGGTTGTAAGTTGTCGCATAGCGGCCCAGGCGAAAACTTGTATTATGCTAGTGCTGAACAGAGTGCTACGAGTAAAGATTCAAATGGTAATTGGATCTGGGAAAAAAACGTTCAAGCAATCGATGATAAGAAAGTAACTGATAGCTGGGGCAGCGAAAAGCAGTGGTTCGACTACAGCAATAATGAATGCAATGCGCCTGAAGGCAAAGCTTGTGGTCACTACACACAAGTAGTTTGGAAATCGACCACTGAAGTGGGTTGCGGCAATGCTGTCTGCGGTGACTCCTCTCAAGTATGGGTTTGTAATTATTCCCCAGCTGGTAATGTAACAGGCCAGAAACCGTATTAGTCAATTTCAAAAGCACTCAATAACTGGCTGTTCGCAACGGCGTAGGTGGTCTTGATTTCTTTGAAAACTCAAACATGGTTTGTTGCTGCCGCACACGCAACCACACGGCAGCGAGTCAAATCGGCCTTGATGCTGGAAACCGGTGATTCAGATTGGTTGCTCTTGGGCTTTTGATTATGCTTCCCACTATTCTCCTAAATATTCTTACATCCGACTGGTAAGTATCGATTAAAAAGAGCGCCAGTGATTGACGGCTCTGGTTCATTCAGCAATCAACGCCATCGTCACCGACAGTACAGTTATTTGTAGCAGCCGTCTTGCTCAGGCCACCGCTGATGGATGAAGCATATCCGCTGGCGGTGTTGCGATACCCTCCGCTGACTGATGCATAACCACCTGTGGTTTCATTAGTGCGCCCACCCACAATGCCACCAAACCCAGAGTAATTATTAGTATCACCGAGTACCAGCATATGAGAACCGATTCGGACATCTTCCGATCCCCTCAATTCGTTATATCCAATGATCAGGTTGCCCGTTCCAGTCGTTGTACCGGATGTGTAGCCACTTCCATTCACAACCTGCACATTCATATTGGAAAACGTCAGCGTGTCCTGACCGGTATTCGGATCAACGCCGCGACTCACTCCCGCCAGTAGTTCCTCCAACGCATCAATCTTGTTTTCCAGTTGAATTAACTGATTGGTTAAAGGTTCACTGCCATCAGGACAGTTTTCAAAACTGTCACAGGAAATGATGTCACCACTGTAACTTGGAGAGATGAGGTATCCAGTGAGCAGGGCAGCGAAAAGCAATATGGTGTGTTTAATAAGCATGACTTACTCCCTCTGTTATGTACAGATAGGGGCAAGCAGACGGTACTCCCACCGCCTGATATTCAAATATACGCTGATATTGTTTCTACTCGTTGATGCAGATCAAAAATGTAAACGATGAATCGCTCACCCCAGCTATGGCAAAATGACCCCATGATCACAGCAGGCACACATCCATCCATTCACATCGACCTCGGCAGGGATGAACTGTGATATACACGTCCTTCCGGGACACTCCATCTACGACTTATTGTAACCTCTCTCTGAGAATTTCATACGGTGCCTGGCCACCAAAAGCACCATGTGGCCGGGAGAAATTGTAAAACTTCTCCCACACCTCCAGTTTTTTGTTGAGGTCCTGATCGTCAACGTAATTTAGCAGCTGGTAGAACTCTTCCTGATCCAATCGGTGCGATCGTTCTACCAGATCCTGAAAGGTAAAGGGCAGGCCTCGCCACGGCAAGCGCCACGGCGACTGACCGGAACCCTCTTACTTCAGGTTGTTGTCCTTCTTGAACTTGTTAACCATGGGCGCCTGTGCCTCTTCAGCGGGTTGCCACCGACCGGCTTTGATAAAGTCGCTGATCGGATCGGGCACGGTACCCGGTGCCGGTGGTGCGGGTGGCTTGTTCGGGCCATTTACACCCCAGGCCTGATCCGGCGACACGATCATACGTTCGACAATATTGTCCTTGGTAATATTCCAGACCATGTCATCGACCGCGAGTGACAATGGGCCGGAATAGGTTGACCTGACACCAGCCATGATATCGTCGTGGGTGCCCTGCTCGTTAAAGAAGTGATAACCGATGGCATGTCGTGGCTTGATGGTACTCATGACCTTGCCAAAAGCCGGTGGTGAAGTATGAATCTGTGTGCCGACACCGATGGCCTGACCCGGTGACTGGCCATAGAACTTGACCAGATCCGGGGGCGTAAGAAATGTTTCATGAATAGCAATATCGGCTCCCTTTGCATACTCGATGTACCACTTGTTCGGAAAAGTATCACCACCGATGACGATTTTCAGATCGGCGTACTCCATGATAAAACTCACCGGACCATCACCTGCATGGATGGCAGGAATCGACCGGATCGTCACACCGTTTTCCTGGTAGACCACTGCGTTGATGGCCTTGTAGTCGAATTCGGTCACCGAGATCTTGCCGGGTTCCGAGCTGAGCACAAAGTTCCTGGTTTTGGCATCCCAGTTAAATGCCTTCAGGAAATGATCGATCGCATAGGCGGTGCCCATCTCGGGTGTCTGGCCGGCAGGTCCCCAAACACTAAGTGGTTTGGTCCGTCCCGCGGTCCAGCCGCCGGCCCACAGAGTGGTCAGATCACCCCAGTGATCAGTGTGCAAATGCGTCAGGAACACCTTGTCGAGGAAGTCGTAGGGAATCATCAGGGCGGCAACGTTGGCCATTGAGCCGGTTCCGACATCAAAAAGAAATTTGTCGCCATTTCCGAGTTCGGTCAGCCAACATGTAGCCGCCTGATCACGTCTGGCGGCTGGCAGCCCTGTCCCGCATGCAATCAGACGAATTTCGCCTTCAGCAATTTCCTCGGTTCCGGGGTAGTACACATAACGATCAGGGGCGACACCCGTGGGTGATTTAACAACACCTCCGGCTGCCCAGATTATGGTTGTAATGAGCATGGTGAGTGTAAGTGCAAGGATTCTTACTAACATTTCATTCCTCCGATCCTAAGTGTTACTGGAAATTCCGCGCGCGGTCAAACCATACAAGCATGTATGTTTAAAATATTGTAATGTCTTTTTATACAGGCAATCAAGATTAACCTCGGCATTTGAAAAAGTCAGTTTATTCAAAAACTGGGGTAGTCGACATGTAAAGTACTTAAATCACATGTCTTTCTACTTCTGTATTTAAAAAGTGGTCAGAAAGTTTAGCCTGACTTGATCCAGTTTCCGCGCCGTTCCCTCATCCGGTGGATCGAAAAAAGCAGGTTCGGTCATTGCATAGTAGAGAAATAAACGGCTCCGGTTTTCCAACTCCAGGCCCTTAAATCCAATTTTTTCAAACTGGTTGCGTATAAAACCCAACCGAATGCTGTCAGCTTCTTTAAGCACTTCCTGTGCAAAATCGTCATGTATGGCCCAGGCCCTGATGGCCGTATCGTAGCCTGCAGCCTTGCGGTGTCTAATCAGGTTGCCCAGGGCAGCCAGTGATTGGACTCCGTCAAGACCGAGTGCGGCAACATCATCCCGGATTTCAATGGTCCATTTCTGTTTCCAGTAATCCAGCATTTCCTTTGACAGGTCCTTCCTGTCTTTAAAATGATGATAAAAGCTCCCACGGGTGATGCCCAACTTTGTGGCCAGCGCATCGACGGTTACCGCGTTAATACCTTCGTCCTGAAGTAACTCAAGTGCGACTTCCAGCCAATGACTGCGTGAAAGTCTCAATTTGGGTTTGGTTTGTGTATTCATAGGGTGTAACTCTAAACCCATTGCTGGAAAACATACAAGCTTGTATGTTTAATCGGAAGGTCGAAATCGGGGTCAGAGCCCTGATCTCGAGAACAGGGCTCTGACCCCGAAAACCAGTTGTTAATTACTTTTCTCTGCTTGCTCCGGTGTCATCAGCAAGTCACCCCAGTCAGTACGAATTTCCATGCTGTTGATCACATCCGGACTAACAAAGTTGTTCCCTTCTCTGAGTTGCCAACCACCTCCAAGCGCCTTATAGGTGGCAACCAGGTTAGAAACAACCTGCCCTCGTGCGGCGGTGAGTGTGTCTTGTTGCTGGAGCAGCGCTGTTTGAGTATTGAGTACACGCGTATAATCCGCAGCCCCCTGCCGGTATTGAACCAGCGCCAACTCGGCGGCCCTGGCAGAGGCCGTAACTGCTTTATCAAGATGTCCGACCTGTTCCTGTGTGCGCAGAAATCCCTGCAACCCATCCTGAACTTCTTTTGCTGCGGCGAGGGCCGTATTTTGGTAGGTCGTGACGGCCTGCTCAAAGCGGGCATCCTGAACGCGGACATTATTTTTGATGCGCCCGTAATTCAAAATATTCCATTTAAAGAACGGTGTAATAAAACCGGTGGTCGCACCATTGTCGAATAAATCAGAAAAACTACCCCCTGCTAACCCGAGAGAACCTGCCAGAACGAAGCTCGGATAGAGATCTGCCTGGCTAATACCGATGTTAGCACTTCTCGCCGCTGCCGCCATTTCAGCAGCCCTGACGTCCGGTCTGCGCCGTAACAGATCGGCAGGGATACCCACGGCGACGGAACTGGGTGCGGTAGGTATTTTCCTTGATGTACCCAACATGGATTCCAGATTACTGGGTGGCATACCCAGCAGAAAGCTCAAGGCATTTTGGGCACGTTCGAGGTTAAGTGTGAAAAGCGGGATCAAGGATTCGGTGTTGTACAGTAGCCCCTTGGCTTGCTGGACATCCAACTCGGAGGTTGCACCGAACTCAAATTGGGAGTTGGCAAGTTTAAGGGCTTGCTCTTGCAATTTGACATTCGAGTACGCAAAGTCGAGGCGTTCCTGTAGCGTACGAATGCTTGTATACAAAGCAGCGACATCGCCGGTCAAGGTAACTAAAACAGCATCATAATTCAGCATGCTCGCCGCCAGGCTGGCATCTGCTGCTTCAACACCACGACGGAATTTGCCCCAAACGTCTGCCTCCCATCCTGCATCAAAGCTCGCACTCCACACCCCGGCGGTTCGATCGACATTTTGCTGTACACTGTCCGGCAAATTGGAGAGCGGTGGAGCATTAATGCTGCTGCGGCTATACGCATAACCACCCCCGACACTCTGTGACTGGGGATACTTAAGACCCGTTGCAATGCCAAGTTGCGCACGTGACTCCATCACACGCAGGCCGGCGACCTGCAAGCTCAGATTTTGCTGGTATGCCGTATCAATCAACTTGGAAAGTGTCGGGTCCTGAAAAACACCCCACCAGTCCTGGTAGTTGGTGGATGATGAGTCTACATGTTCGTTTTCAGCATCGAGCCAGGTATCAGCGACAGGAACGACCGGTTTCTCAAAATCAGGACCAACGGTTTTACAACCCGAAATCACGAACAACGTCAGCACTACGGGAAGCCCGGCCCGGAATACTCCACGTACACCTGTAGATAGCATATTCAATTCTCCAGTCTTACGGCGAGGTCAGGTAACCTGTCCAGGCATTTATACGCATAACAACCTTGCTGATAACGTGTACGGGTTTACCTTTATCGGTATAGACAGCGATGATGCTTGCCGCGGAACTCTGGTGCATGCTTTCGGCTTCTGACGGGTCATCGAACTCCATAATGACACCCCAGCGGCTGTTCTCTGGCTGGCCGGTCAACGTTACCATTTGTCCACTTGCAGACAGTTGAGATGAACCGGCAGCCTTTGCAATTCTCTTGATTTTGCCGGCAAAAACCTTGCCAGGTATAGACCGGAACACCATTTCAACGGGATCTCCGACGTTCATATAGCGAATGGCACTCTGGCTGAAAGATGCAAGTACCGGTGTTTCTTCGCTGGATACAAATGACATTGAAGATGCGACCGGCATGGTCGTTACATAGTTACCCGGCCTGACCTGCAAATTGAATACAAAACCTTCATAGGGTGCTCGCACCACGGTTTCATCAAGTTGCCACTGGGCGTTTCCCAGCTGTGCGTTGAGACTCGCAATCGATGCCTGGGTTGAAGCCAGTTGCGCATTCCACTGGTCCAGTTGAGATTGTGGGCCGGCTGAAGACCTGACCAGACCGGTGGCGCGCTTGACTTCGATTTCAGCCAGTGTTTTTTGTGCTTCTGCCTGATCGATAGATGCCTGCAACTGGTCTACTTGAAACTGGTAGGGTGTGGGGTCGATTTTGAATAATACATCACCTTTCTGGATGACTTGCGTACCCTCGATAGGAACCTCGACAACCTGACCCTTCACGTTGGGAACGATGGGGATGACATACTGAAAGACCCTGCCATCTACCGTGGTTGGTGCAAACGTCCACCAGGAATAAACGATGGCGCCAATCAAGACCACACCGATGCCGACAAAAATAGATATATTTCTTACGCTCTCGGCAAAAAGCTTCAGTTTCTTGAAGAACAAAAAGTAGAACGAGCCGTAAATCATGCTTATCAAAGCGATCATGATTCGCCCCCTTCTTCCTGTAATTGCCTTATCCGATCTTCCATTTCATCAACGCGTTTCTGAAGACCGGAGTCCGATGCATCTGGTTTGTAGTAGGCCCAGACTATGGCGACAAACCAGCCGATCCCCATGGTGATCAGACCGATCCAACCAAGCGCAGAGATGGCTTCAGATTGTGGATGGTTGCGCTTTCTTGCAATGTCGCCTGGAACATTACCCAGAAAGACCACCAGCCATATGACGGCCGCAAGCAGTATGGCGATGACGATAAGTGCGAAGATATCAAGAAACATAATATGAACCCGGATTGTGAATCAATAGACTATCATGTTTACTACAGTCAGTTGACTTCGTGTTTATTCGGATATTCGATTGACAAAAGCATTCAGACGAAGCAGGTTTTGATCCATTACCGAGAAAAAATCACCTTGATCCGGTAAATTGCCGGCTGGATCAAACACCACGTAAACCACTCCCATCTGCCGCAGTTTTTCCTGCACGGCATCAATGGGTGGGGCTTCCCATAACATCAACTTGGCCGGGTGTTCCCTTAACAGGTTGCCAAAGTCGATCCATTCCTTTGTGCCCGGTTCAGTGTCAGGTTCCCAGTGCATGCTGCGGCCATTAATACCGTAGCGGTGTTGCAGGTATTGATATACCGGGTGAGAAAATACCACGGCTTGGTCACCCAACCGGGTGAAGGCCTGTGCCAATGACTGGTCCAATTGTTCCAGTTCCATTTTCAGTTCTTCAAAATTGCGATTGAATAACCCGGACTGTTCCGGCTTAAGTTGCGAAAGACCCTGCAATATCGACCGCGCCTGTTCAATCGCCAATTGCGGGTCCAGCCAGGTTGTGAAGGCGGTTCCCTGGTGCGAGTGTTTACCTGCCGGACCGTGTTGATGCACCGTTTCGTTTTCGATGGGCAGCAGCATAGCCTGAACATTTGCGGTTGTGTCCAGCAAATGTCCGCCTGGCAAGGTGGTAAAAGCCAGCCATGATTCGTAACCGGCACCATTCAATATCAGCAAGTCCGCGTTTTGTAAATCAGCCGATTCCTGTCCGCCGGGTGCCCACATCGCCGGGTCGCCCTCAATTTCGGGAAAGCGCACATCGATGACATCACCGGATATTTTTTGGGTAAAAAAGTACAAGGGGTAGTTGGAGGCAATAACAACCGGCCTGCCCTGCACCGCGTTTAAATCAACACCGTCCGGCTGTTTTTCTGTGCAGGCGGTCAACAGGACAAGGGCGACAAAAAGCAGAATGTGTTTCATAGCATCATCAGAGGGTCATGAAGGAAAGTAGAATTTCAGTTGCGTAGGTTCGTGCCACCCAGGTCAGCAGAGTTGCCAGCAGCAAACTGCCGAGAAACACAAACCCCAGTTCGGAGGCTACCAGGGTGGCGATAAACCCCCTGGAGGCACCCATTCGTTTCAAGGTATAGAACTCGCCGCGTCGCAATTGCTGGGAGAGCAGAAATACCAGCGTGATCACCGCCACGGTGGCCAGGCTCAGCATCGCCATACCGAGAATCACATAGTTCTGAACGGTAAACACGGTATCCAGCAATTCGCCCAGCACCTGCCCTGGTATGATCAATTGTCCGCTGACGGTACCTTCCTGAAAGCGGCCACGTAACAAGGTGCTGTTTTTTTCATTCGCAGGCACGGCGATAACGGCACTCAGCGGGAATCCGGATGTGTCCCCGTGAAAATGAAACTCTCGCACATTTTCTGTCGTGATCTCGTTGTATTGAACCAGTGAAGCATTGGCGGTAATGGATTCGTCACTACGGTTCAAAACAGCATTGCCGGCAGATGCTCCCTGCAGGTCCTGGTGTCCATGTCCCAGGCCCTGGATTACCCAAGTGGTACGAACATCAACAAACACCGCGTCATCATCGGCTGAACCGCTGGATTCCAACACACCAACGATATTCATCTTCAGCGGATACACACCCGCCAGGTCAAAAACCGTTTCCGGTGATGACACCAGGCTGTCACCTACACCGACCTGCTGTGAGCGGGCTATATTTGCGCCTATGACACATTCACCCAACAAACCCATCATGCGGCCTTCACTCAATTGAAGCTTCCGGAATGAAAAATAATCCAGGTTCGTGCCCACAATGGGTGCGCCGCGGGTTTGAAAACGGGTATTTAAGGGAATCGGGTTTGCAAGACCGGTTTCACCGATCTCGTCAAGTAACTGATGAGGTATTTCCGGTGGCCGCCCGGCGTGAAAATACAGTGCATTCAACACCAACTCCAGCTGACTTCCCTTCGCGCCGATCAACAACGGAGTCTGCTCCGCGCGTGCGGTCAGGGCCTTGGCGCTGTCAGCGACCAGCAACCGGGTGGCTGCAGGCAGAAACATCATCAGGGTAACGGAAGCAAGTAAAACCGCTGTTTTGAAGCGGTGGTGTGCCAGATAGCGCCAGCCGAGAAGTAGTGCGCCTTTCATGATCCGGCCCCGGTGAGTTCTTCGAAATTGATCACACGCTCAAAGGCACCTAACAGGCTTTGATCATGGGTAACCATCAACAGGGTGCTTTGTTCTGCTTTTGCCTGTTGTATCAAAAGGTCCACGACGTTTTGTTTGTTGACCTGGTCGAGATTGCCGGTGGGCTCATCGGCCAGTATCAGGTCCGGATGATTGAGCATGGCCCGGCATACCGCGACACGTTGACGCTCGCCGTGCGAAAGCCGCGCGGGCTTGGAACGCGCCTTGTGGCTCAAACCAACTGCAACCAGCAATTCAGCCGCCCGGGCATGGGCGTCTTCGACCACGCTTGAGTCGATGATCGAACCCAGCAGTACGTTCTCAAAGACAGTCAGGTACTCCAGTAACTCAAAGGCCTGGAAGACCTGTCCAACCTGTTGAAGCCGGAATTTTCGGCGTGCGGTCTCGCCAAGCCGATTGATACGGGCGTCACCGACGACAATGTCACCGGCATGCGGAACCTGGATACCGGCCACCAGGCTCAACAAGGTGGTTTTGCCGGAACCGGAAGGACCGACAATTGCAGCACACTCGCCGCTGGCAATCTGCAAATCCGAAATCGACATCTCAAAAGCCCGCTCGCCGGGGTATTGAAATTTCAGACCGGTGATTCTGATTTCAGCCATGGCTGCTTCTCAAAGCCGTTCTTCCTGTAGTATCTCCAACCCGTTCAACTTCCAGGTACCGTCGATATCCTGGATTGTCACGTTGGCGTGATATGCATTGGTGCGCTGGTGTATATGACCCCAGTGCCCGACAGAGCCGGAGACATTCCAGCGGGCTTCAATATTAAGAGCCCCATCCTGGGAGCTGAGCAGACGGGTTTCCAGCACTTCGATATTTTTGACCTTGACCTTTGCACCACCCTGGTTGGCCAGTTCCAGGCCTTTCCGGGTTTCAAGGTATACATCAGCCAACAGGCCACCCGCCACGCTTTGTGCCAATACGTCATAAACGGCCTCTTCGCCACGGTAGTCAAAAGACCGGTAAACGTTATGCAGCAGGTCACCGACCAGTGTCTGTAAACGCTGCGGGTCAAGTTCAACTTCCCGCCAGGTCTGCGCCGACCATACACCTAAACCGGATGTAACAAGCAATAGTCCAATGACAGCAAAGCGTTGACTGCGACCTGTGCGTATTGACTGGATGATTAGTAACAGCGCGAGAACCGCAAGCAGACCAAACAGCCACTGCCCGAGGTAAGAAAACTTTTGCAAACCCGTGGGCGGTTCGCGAATGTCTGTGAGGGTAGGCAGTTCCGGAAACTTAAGAAAGTTTTCCCACTTCAATACATTGAAATCAGGTTCGAGAAAGGTTGGCAGGGGACCCGCCTGGTCAACGGTGGAGCCCGGCACCAGGGGCATACGTTCGTTAAACAGGTCCCATTCCATCTCCACGGTTTGCGGCAAGCCATTGGTTGGGAATATATAAATAACACCGACACTGGCCGGTAACAAATCGATATCCTGTCCATCCACCACGATGCTGCTGCGCAGGGTACGCTCTAGAAAGTTAACCCGGTCGATGGTGCCTTCAACAGCTTGCCCGTCGATTGAGACCTTAAAATGCTGGTCCAGGTAGTCAACAATTCCGTCCTTCACCGTTGCCTGCACATCGGCGGTAATAACATCTGTATCACCCAATCCCAGGTCATAACTGCGCTGGACATCGGCCGGCCTGACAATGATTTCCTTGCGCACCTCGTAGGGTTCTACATAAAGAAACCCTGCCATCGGGGCAAAATACTGCCTTCGTAAAGAGCGGGTGTCGAATGCTGAATACCAGGGATCCACCCAGTCCAGATTCACCGTGTAGCCACCGCTCAGGAATCGAAAATCATTGACGGCTACTCCGCGGTGATAGAGAACAAAACCGATACTGGCCATACCAGTTACGCGCGGAGCAGTGAGGATGAGCGATTCAGGTAACTGTTCAAATGGGTACATCAGTGTCACTGCGATGATCACTTCGGGTTCCGTACCATCCTCAGGCATGGGTTCACCGGTAACCGGGTCGCGCTTAACCCTGGTTTCCGGACCCATATTGGCAATATAACCCTGTAGCGGGAGACCGTTTGAAAGAATGGCAAAATCACGTTCAAAAAAAAGTTTAAGCCGCTGATCAAAGGCTTCCGGCGGATAACCAAGCTCCTGGTATATCGCATCGGGCAACAGGTTGCGAAAAGCGGCCAGGTCATTAACACCAATCTCGAGCTCCACCCTGACATGATCCTCTTCGACGAAATACTCGGCGATCGTGGACGCGAACATTGCCCTTGATACCATGATGGCGTCCGCGAATGCTGTCATTGGCCACCCGAACAGCATCAGCAGAACCGTGGCTCTGAAAAGAGAATGCAATTTCATGCTTATACCATTTCACCTGAGATCAACTGAGAACGTAGGTTAAGCCATCACTCCTGACCTGTACAGAAACACATGCGATGGTCGAGTGTCTCAGCAAGCAATAAAATGCAGCCACAATGCAATCTCATTGTTTTCTGCACAAAGACTGACGGACAGAGCCACACTGTTGGCCGAAAAGTGCTGCTTCATTCACATTCGCATGCGCTGGTGCATCAGATTCGGTTAAGATTTCATCTTATCCAATAAAACCGACACACTTTGAAGAAAATGACTCAAAACACTCCAATGGAATTTGACTTCCTACGCCGCGAACTCATCGGTGCCGATGCACCCATACAGACACCATTCGGTGAACGCTTGATGATGTACGCAGATTACACGGCATCGGGTCGTTGCCTGTGCTTTGTGGAAAACTACCTGCGTCAGTTGCAACGCATTTATGCCAATTCGCATACCGAGGATGACATCAGCGGCCGTTCAATGACGCAACTGCTTCGGGAAGCAGAGGCGAGCATCAAGACGTCTGTCAACGCTGGCGATAGCGGTCGCATCATTTGTGTCGGCAACGGTGCAACCGGTGCAATTGACAAATTACAGCAGATCATCGGGGTTTCACTGCCACCCGTTACCCGTCAGCATCTGGGTACATTGCTGGGCAACTCGCTCGGACTGGATAAACTGGACATATTCCAGCGTTATTTGCGAGAAAACCAACCCATCGTTTTTGTCGGTCCTTATGAACACCACTCCAATGAAATTTCATGGCGTGAAAATCTTGCAACCGTTGTACCGGTGCGAATGGATAAGGAAGGCGGCATTGACCTGAAACACCTGGAAGAGTTGTTGAAGGCACCCGCTTATATGGGCCGCAAGCGTATCGGATCATTCTCAGCTGCTTCAAATGTCACCGGAATCAAATCACCGGTACACGAGATCGCCGCCCTGTTACATCGTCACAACGCGATTGCCTGTTTCGATTTTGCTGCCAGTGCACCCTATGTGCAAATCGACATGAATCCACCCGCTGACCAATACGAGGGTGATGCATCCCTGGATGCCATATTCATCTCACCGCACAAGTTTCTTGGCGGGCCGGGCTCGAGTGGTGTACTGGTATTCAATGAGCGTCTGTATCACCGGAACCTGCCACCCACGGTCAGTGCCGGTGGCACGGTTGATTATGTCGGCCCGACCAACCAGGATTTCATCACGCATATCGAAGAACGGGAAAAACCTGGCACACCCGGTGTCTTGCAGGTCATGAAAGCGGCCATGGTGTTCGAGATCAAGGACAATGTCACCGTCGCCCGGATCGAACAAAGAGAACACGAGTTACTGAAGAAAGTATTCGCCCGCTGGCTTGCCAACCCGCAAATTGAAATTCTCGGCAACCAGGATCCGGACAAACGGGTCGGAATTGTGTCTTTCAATATAAAGACAAGCATTGACAAATCAAACGACAGTTATTATTTACACCCTAAATTTGTCACCACGCTATTGAACGACTTGTTCGGCATCCAGTCACGGGCCGGATGTTCCTGCGCCGGCCCTTACGGCCACCGTTTACTGGGTATTAACGAGGAGAGCTCCGAGGAGTACCGGGTATGTGTTACCGATGGTTACTCTGGTGTCAAACCCGGCTGGTGCAGGGTTTCCATGCATTATGTGATGGATGACCTTGAAGTCGATTTTCTGCTCGATGCTGTTGAGTTCGTAGCCCGCTACGGTGGACTTTTCCTGTCACTGTATGACTTTAACCTGTTCGACGGTTCCTGGAGCAGAAAAGACGACTCCAGTTCACTTCAGCGCTTTTCCCTGGAGTCCGCGCTTAATGCCACGAGAACTGACGAGACACCCATGCCATTTGAAGAGCGCCGGGAACATTACGCAAACTACCTGGATGAGGCCATGAAATGGGCCCGCAAACTTCAAAAACAGGGCAAGTCCGAGGCACACCAGCTTGAGGGCAAACTCGGTGAACTGCAGTTCTTCGCCCTCCCGGAATGCTGCATCAACCCGGAAGCCCAAAAGGCACATAAGGGGCTGATCGGCAGGATCAAGTCTATTTTCCGCGAATAGAAACGACCGGTTTCAGTCCTTCTTTAAACTAACCTGGTCCAGCGGTAAAACCGTGGTGTTCTTTTGCTGTTTCAGGGCAAAACTGGTGTTGACCGTACGCACCACGCCCATCTTCAACAGGTATTCGCTGAGGAAATCCTGGTAGGATGCCATGTCCGGTGCTACCACCTTGAGCATGTAATCGTGTCCCCCGCTGGTGGCATGGCATTCCAGCACCTGTGGTGCACGCATGATGGCGTGGTCAAACTTTTTGACCTTTTCGGTACTGTGGTCATGCAGGGTTACGTGGGCAAAACCCATGATCGACAAACCCACCTTGTGGCGATCAACCACCGCCGCGTAGTGGCTTATAACACCCGCCTCCTCCAGCGCACGCAAGCGCCGCCAGCTAGGTGAGGGCGACAGGGAAACCTCTTTTGCAAGATCCCGGTTGGACAAACGACCATCCTTTTGCAAGGCCTCGAGGATGGAAATATCAGCCTTATCCAATTTCATAGCAATTTCCTATTATTTTTTTCAAATATAAAAGTATTATATACCTTACATATAAGCTATAGCCCATTCAATCGCAATTAAATACCAATCAATAAGGTATATAATTTCTAATAGAGGAAAATTATTTGGAAAAAAAGAAATGGCCACTGTTACATCCATCAGTCACCTTGATCACACACAGCATTTACACGCCACCGGTCTGGACTGGCCCCGCATCGCTTACCTTACTTTACTTTCCCGCGCCATTGATGACATTGAAGAGACTGAACTTCTGAAAAACCGTGAGGTTTTATACCAGTTTTCAGCCCGCGGTCATGATATGGCCCAGGTCATACTCGCCACATTACTCGACAACCCAAGCGATGCGGCCGCCGGTTACTATCGTTCACGCCCTTTCCTTTTGGGACTGGACCTTGATCTCGAAGACGCCATAGCCGGACCGATGATGCGCTCCGGCGGTATGAGCGATGGCCGGGATATCGGTGTCGTTTTCAACCTGCCCAGCAAAAACAACAAAGCCTGCTTCCTGCCCATGAGCGGCGGTGTCGGTGCGCAGTTCACACCCATTTCAGGCTGGGCGGAATCCATTGCCTATAAGACCCGCGAGATGGCGGATAGCGACTGTGAAGGCGCCATCGCGGTAGCACTTGGTGGTGATGCTTCAACGTCTACCAGCGGTTTCTGGGCGGCACTCAACAATGCCACCACCCGTGATCTTCCCATGCTTTTCTATATTGAAGACAACGGTTACGGCATCTCAGTACCCACCGAAGTTCAGACAGCAGGCGGAAACATCGCGAAGAACCTCGCTTCCTTCAAAAACCTGTATATCCTTGATGGTGACGGTAGTGATCCGCTGCAGACCGCGACCTATCTCTCACGTGCAATTCAGCATATCCGTGAAGGCCACGGTCCAGCGCTGGTAAGGCTGAGTGTTCCCCGTTTATGCGGTCATTCCGGACAGGACACACAAAAATATAAAACCGAAATTCAGATCGCTGCTGAAAAAGCACGTGACCCCCTGCCCCGTTTGCAGGAGTTTGTTATCTCCGAAGGCCTGATGACAAATGAAGACTGGACTGCAACGGCCAGCCAGGCAAACCATGATGTCCAGGCTGCCGTAAATAATGTTCGCAAGCGTCCGCAACCAGATCCACAGGGTATCGAACGGTTTGTGTTCAGCGAGACCGGCCGCGATGGTCAACCGGAACTGCAACACCAGGGTGGCTTATGGCCGGATGGACATGTATTTCCGGCAAGCACCCATGAACCGCAACCGGAAACCGAACGCATCAATATGCTGACAGCCATCCGCCGCACACTGGATATCGAACTGGGCACCAATCCGAAACTCGTTGTTTTCGGTGAAGATGTCGGCCCCAAGGGCGGGGTTCATGCGGCCACACTGGGCTTACAGGACAAGCACGGTAAAGGCCGGGTATTTGATACCAGCCTGTCGGAAGAAGGCATCATCGGCCGGGCTGTTGGAATGGCTGCCGCCGGTCTCATGCCGGTGCCTGAGATTCAATTCCGCAAATACGCTGATCCTGCCGAAGAGCAATTGAATGACTGCGGCACGATGCGCTGGCGTACCGCAAACCGCTTTGCCGCACCGATGGTGGTGCGTATTCCCGGTGGTTTCTTCAAGGTCGGCGACCCATGGCACAGCCAGGCCAACGAGGTGAAATGGCTGCATTCCATCGGCTGGCAACTCGCCATGCCATCGAATGCCCAGGACGCCGCCGGTCTGCTGCGAACCGCCATGCGGGACAACAACCCGACAATCTTTTTTGAACATCGCTCCATGCTGGATGACGCATGGGCCCGGCGTCCGTGGCCCGGTGATGACTATGTCGTCCCGTTCGGCTCCGCGACCACTGTATGCGAGGGCGATAAACTGACGGTAGTTACCTGGGGTGCCATGGTACCGCGTTGTGAAAAAGCAGCGCTCGGGTTGGGTGGTGATATCGAGGTCATCGACCTGCGTACGCTGTCACCCTGGGACAAGGACACGGTATTGAAATCAGTCAGTCGTACCCACCGTTGCCTGATTGTCCATGAAGACAACATAACGGCAGGTTTTGGTGCAGAGATCGCGGCTTACCTGACAGAAAACATCTTTTTCGAGCTTGACGCACCACCACGCCGTCTCGCCATGCCGGATGTGCCCAGCCCGCATAACCCCATTCTGATGGATGCTGTTGTGCCTAACGTTGATCGCATCACTGCGGCAATGAAGAAACTGCTCGAGTTTTAAAATGGCCGGTACGATAGAAATCCGTTTTCCTGAGGATCAACAGGAAGGAACCGAAGCGACCGTCACCCGCTGGCTGGTCGCCGAAGGTGACGCGGTAGCAGCACACGACCCGGTGGTTGAAATAGAAACCGACAAGGTCGTTGTTGAAATTGCTGCACCTGAAGCAGGCCGCATCATGGCGATAAAGATCCGGCAGGATGAAGAGGTCAACCCTGACGATGTTTTATGTACCCTGAGCACCGGGACCGAGGCTGCCGCAGAGCCGGAATCTAAACCCGAAACTGAAGCCTTCACCGCTGAAACTGAAACACCGTTAAATGATAGCCGGGCTGCGCATGACAACCTGAGCCCCGCCGTCAGGCGACAGGTGCAACAACACGGGCTGGATATCAGCGATATAGCCGGCAGTGGCAAAGATGGAAGAATAACGCTGCAGGATGTTGAAGCCATTCTCGCCAGCCGGGCTCAGATGCAGGAAGCCGCAACAGAAGCGGCACCGGCTATCCCGGTCACCGCAGCAACGACTGAAAAACCGGAAATCATCCCGCACGACAAGATGCGCAAACGCATCGCTGAAAGCATGGTTGCCAGCCTGATGCACACCGCGCCTCACGTTACCGCTGTTTTCGAAGCCGATCTCTCTGCAGTGATGCAACACCGGACAGCCAATAAAGAAGCCTTTGCCAAAGCGGGAACACCATTGACTTTGACGGCTTACTTTGTGGCTGCGGCGGTTGCCGCCATACAGAAAGTGCCCAGGGTCAACAGTCGCTGGTTTGATGAACACGTTGAAATATATCACCACATCAACATGGGGATCGGTACAGCACTGGGTGACCAGGGTCTGATTGTGCCGGTACTGCATCAGGCTCAGAGCATGGATTTGCAGGCAATCGCGGCCGGACTATCCGACCTGATCACACGGGCACGTGACAACAAGCTCAAACCTGAAGATGTCCGCAACGGCACATTCACCATCTCCAACCACGGCGTCTCCGGCAGCCTGATCGCAACACCCATCATCATCAATCAGCCGCAATCGGCGATTCTCGGTGTCGGAAAGATTGAAAAGCGCATCAAAATAAGGGAAGTTAACGGTGAGGACGTCATGGTCGTGAGGCCGATGTGCTATGTCAGCCTGACCATTGACCACCGTGTCGTGGATGCCTTCCAGACCAATGCCTTCCTTACAGAACTGGTCAGCACCCTCGAAAACTGGTCCTGGTGAGCTTCTGATTGATTCCACGCGAGTGGATCAGGGCGTCCCGCAACAATTCGGAGATCCTGAATGAAAATTGAAAGTTATGCATGTGGTGCATGGACCCCGGGTAGTGACGATGGTGTGGAAGTACGAAACGCCATCAACAGCGAACCCATCGGACATGTCAGCAGCACAGGTCTGGATTTCGCTGATATGCTCAACTATGGGCGGGCCAAAGGCGGATCGGCATTGCGTAAAATGCCCATCCACGACCGCGCCAATATGCTCAAGGCGCTGGCGAAGCACCTGCTGGGAAAAAAGGAGCTCTTCTACACGGTTTCGGCCAAGACCGGAGCCACCCGGGCCGACAGTTGGGTGGACATTGAAGGTGGTATTGGCACGGTGTTCGCCTATTCCGGTATCGCGCGGCGTGAGCTACCGAACGAGACATTTGCGGTCGAGGGCCCGACAGAACGGCTATCGGCGGGCGGCAGTTTCGTCGGGCGGCATATCCTGACTGCAAAACACGGCATCTCACTACATATCAATGCATTCAATTTCCCCTGTTGGGGCATGCTCGAAAAAATCGCACCGAGCCTGATTGCCGGTGTTCCCGTCATTGTTAAACCTGCCACGGTTTCGAGCTACCTGACCGAGAGCATGGTCAGGGAGATCATCGATTCGAAGATACTGCCCGAAGGCGCTTTGCAGCTGATCTGTGGGCGCACCGGGGACCTCTTCGATCACCTGGATGAACAGGACAGCGTGACCTTTACCGGTTCCGCCTCCACCGGGAGAATGCTCAAAAGGCACGCCAACATCATCAACAACAGTATCCCGTTCAACATGGAAGCCGATTCCCTGAACTGCTCCATACTCGGTGCCGGCGCTGGACCGGGAACGCCTGAATTCGACCTGTTTATCAAGGGTGTCGCGCAGGAAGTCACCGTCAAGGCCGGGCAGAAATGCACGGCGATCCGTCGCACCATTGTGCCGCAGCAGCACGTGGAAGCGGTGATCGAAGCGCTTGGCACACGACTGGACAAAACTCCTGTCGGTGATCCGTCTGTTGAAGGAGTAAGGATGGGCTCACTGGTTGGCAGAGACCAGGTTGAAGATGTCTGGAACGCCGTTGACAAACTGGCTGAAGGCAGTGAAATCATCTACGGCGGGCAACGTGAGTTTGATGTCATAGGCGCCGACCGAGACAAGGGCGCGTTTTTCCCTTCCACCCTGTTATATTGCGATCAACCATTTATCACGGATTCTCCGCACTCGGTTGAAGCCTTTGGGCCGGTCACCACGATTCTGCCTTATAAAGACGAGGATGAGGCCATTGAACTGGCCCGGATGGGACGTGGCAGCCTGGTGGGTTCACTGGTCACTGCAGATAATGACGAAGCGGCCAGAATCGTGCTCGGCACAGCCGCTTGGCATGGTCGAATTCTGGTACTAAACAGCGATTGCGCGAAGGAATCCACCGGTCATGGCTCGCCGCTGGCACCCCTGGTTCACGGCGGCCCCGGTCGTGCGGGTGGTGGTGAAGAACTGGGTGGAAGCCGGGCGATCAAACACTATATGCAACGCACAGCCATCCAGGGTTCACCGGATACGCTGACCGCGATTACCCGGCAGTTCACTACCGGGGCCACACCTAAAATCGGTCCGGTGCACCCTTTCAAAAAGACCTTTGATGAACTGGAAATTGGTGACTCCCTGATCTCCCACCGGCGCACGGTGACCGAGGCTGATATTGTCAATTTCGGTTGTCTGTCAGGTGATCATTTTTATGTTCACTTCGATGAAATCGGTGCCAGGGACTCACTGTTTGGTAAACGTGTAGCACACGGTTATTTCGTGATTTCTGCTGCCGCCGGCATGTTTGTTGACCCGGCTCCCGGTCCCTTGCTGGCGAATTACGGCCTGGAGAACCTGAGGTTTACAGAGCCTGTCGGCATTGGCGACACCATCCGGGTGCGCCTGACAGCGAAAGAGAAAATACGCAAAGCCAAACGACCCGATGAAGATCGCGCCACCGGGGTGGTGGTGTGGGACGCCGAAGTTACCAACCAGGATGATGTCACCGTGGCGGTTTATGACATCATGACACTGGTGGAGCGCGCAGATACCTGATTACTTCCCAGCTACTTCCGCGCCCGTAACGGTAACACGGACACGCCTTGCCAGTTCACTGGCATCGGCGATTTCACGAATCCTGGTGCCCGTTGCCGCCTGCTCTCCCGGCGCCAGTCGTTGATCTATACGTTTTGAGTATTCGCGGCGCTTTCCATCGGCATCGATATATTCCACTCTCAAAGCAACATTCTTCACCTTCACCGGCGAATTGTTTCGCACCACGGCACTCACCCTGCCATCTTGCCCGAGCACTGCTTTTATCTGGATATATTTTCCGGGGTTGCGTGGCATATCTATCAGAACCAGTTCTCTCTCGGCTTCCTTGCTAACCGATGAATCGGACCCTGCCGCTGCCTGGTAATGTTTGATCGCCGAGTCCATATTGCCCGCACGTTTATCCATGTTACCCAACAGGAAATTGGCTTGCGCCGTTGGCAGTATTTCCAGGCTGCGTTCCAGGTCGGTCCGGGCCGGATCAAGCTTCCCCTGTTCATAACGGGCCTGACCACGTCTCAGATGATAATAAAAAAAGCTGTTATCCAGCCGCAATGCATCACTGTAAGCCTGTTCGGCTTTGCGGTAATTGTCATTGGCAGCGTAAATATCACCTGAAAGCGCATGGAAGTGAGCTTCCCTCGGTTCCTGCTTGATGGCCCGGTCTAGCAGTTTTCGCGCTTCACTGGATTGATCTTCTGCCAACGCCTTTCGGGCCTTATCATAATCCTCGTAAACCGGTTTCATCTCGCGCAAATATGCAGTCTTACGCAAATAAGCATCCCGTCCAGACTCACCACTGTCCGGCAGAGACTTTGCTGTGGCCTTGTTGTTGGCTACCCTTTCCGCAGACGGAGGGTGTGAGGCAAACAAACCTGATACCCAGTCACTACGCCTTTGGGCAGATAATTTCACAAAGGTTTCCTGCAACTCCACCGCACCCTGGGGGTTGTAGCCCGCTGCTGACATGTAACGCATACCGTAAAGGTCGGATTCGCGCTCCGCGTCACGCCCGTACTTGGTCGTAATGAGTTGTGCACCCAGTTGCGGCACGATCATGGCTACCTGCTGACCCATCTCGGAATCAGCCATGGAACTGCCGAAAATCATCGCAGCCACCATACCGACCTGGGTGAGCATACCCTTGGACTGTTGGCGTGCACCATGGGCGGCGTCGGCATGAACAATTTCATGACCCAATACGGCCGCCAGTTCGGCCTCGGAGTTCAATTCTGTTAATAAGCCCCTGTTCACCACGATTTTACCGCCCGGTAGCGCCCAGGCATTGGGAATTGAATCATTCAGAATATGAAACTCGTAAGGCAGATCACGTTTGGCTTGCGCGGCCAGACGGTTACCTACGCCCTCCACGTATGCTGAGAGTTCCGGATCCAGCAGGTAATCACCTCCCTGCGACTGCCGCATGGGCGCGTACATCTGCTGACCCACTTCGCGTTCCCAGTTCTCATCCAGGTTGGGAAGCATAAAATTTTTCTCGCCCGTCACCGGGTTGACGCTGCAACCGGTCAGTGCGATGAAAAGACCAAGTATGACGATCAATAAGCGGCGCATGATATTTCTCCGGCGTCATTAAAACCTGTTTCCGTAGCGTGGGTGACGAGTTACCCACGCTACGGTTTGAAATCATATTTGCTGGCATCCATTCTGCGGCGGTTTGCTTCGGGCTCGGTCAGTGCATCGGTTTTGACCAATGATGCAAGGCAGCGAACCGCTAGTTGCTGGTATTGGATGGTGCCCCGGGTTTTCCACTCCACTTCCTTGTCGGAAAGTCGGCGTTTGACTTTTGCAGGCACACCCACGACGAGGCTGCGCGGCGGGCATTCAAAGTTCGCTGCCACAAAGGCCGCAGCCCCAACGATTGACGACTCACCGATCGTGGCATCATCCATCACCACGGCATTCATACCGACCATTGCATTGATGCCAATACGGCAGCCGTGTAAAACCGCACCATGGCCGATATGACCGTTACTTTCAACGATACAGTCCTTGCCGGGAAAACTGTGCATCACACAGGTATCCTGCACATTGGCGCCTAGCTCAACGACAATCCGGCCAAAATCTCCCCTGAGTGAAGCCTGCGGGCCTATGTAACAATCAGCACCGATCAATACGTCACCGATCAAGACAGCCGTTTCATGAACGAACGCATCGGGGTGTACAACCGGGGTAATTCCTTCAAGACTATAGATAGGCATGGGCGGAGACACCTTATAAAATTCTCTATAAAGAGGCATGATACACAACTATTAATTCATTGCTTCAATTTGTAACCCTTTGCAACATTCAGGCGGGAAGAACCAACATGGAATTCAACAATATAGCGTTTGACGTTAATGAAGGCGTCGCCACACTGACTCTGAACAGGCCGAAGTCTCTCAATAGCTTCACCACCGAGATGCATGCCGAAATCCGTACCGTCATGCAACAGGTGATTGACGACGCCAACATCCGTTGCCTGGTGATCACCGGTGCAGGCCGTGGCTTTTGTGCCGGTCAGGACCTGGGAGACAGGGCCCAGACAACTACGGGAGGTGTACCCGACGTGGGTGCATCAGTAGAGAAAAATTACAACCCTTTGATCCGCAGCATTATGAATCTGCCCAAACCTGTTATCTGTGCGGTTAACGGCGTGGCCGCGGGTGCCGGAGCCAGTATTGCACTGGCCTGCGACATTGTCCTGGCCGCACGTTCTGCCAGCTTCATCCAGGTGTTTTGCAAAATCGGTCTGATCCCCGATTCAGGCGGCACATGGAACCTGCCCCGGGCGGTGGGACTGGCGCGGACCAAGGGTCTTACCTTGCTTGGCGATCGCCTTACTGCTGAAACTGCCGAGGAGTGGGGCCTGATCTGGAAATGTGTCGATGATGATTACTTGCAGGAAGAAGCCCGAAACATGGCAGCGTATTTTGCGACCCAGCCCACTGCCGCGCTCGGCCGGATCAAGAAACTGTTACATGAATCCGGCAGCAACACCTTGTCAGAGCAACTGGATCTGGAACAAAAAGCCATGCAGGACCTGGGACAAAGCGAGGATTATCGCGAAGGCGTAACCGCCTTCCTGGAAAAACGGCCGCCGAAATTCAAAGGCGTATGAGACACCGGAAGAAAACACGATGAAAGATGCTTACCTGTGTGACGCTGTCAGGACGCCTATCGGCCGTTATGGCGGCAGTTTGTCCGGTATCCGTGCGGACGACCTCGGTGCTATTCCAATCAGGGCCCTTACCGAAAGAAACCGTAGTGTTGATTGGGCCGCGGTTGACGATATTTATTACGGCTGTGCCAACCAGGCCGGTGAAGACAATCGCAATGTCGCCAGGATGAGCGGCCTGCTGGCGGGTCTGCCGGAAACCGTTCCCGCAATGACACTGAACCGTTTGTGTGGTTCAGGGATGGATACGGTAGGTAGCGCCGCCAGGACCATCCGCTGCGGAGAGGCGCAACTGATAATTGCCGGAGGCGTTGAATCCATGAGCCGTGCCCCCTTTGTGATGCCAAAGGCCGGGGCAGCTTTCAGCCGCACAGCACAGATCTACGATACAACCATGGGCTGGCGTTTTGTCAACCTGCTGTTCAAAGACCAATACGGTATAGATTCCATGCCGGAAACGGCCGAAAACGTGGCTGAAGAATTCAATATAAACCGTAACGATCAGGACGCGTTCGCGTTGGCCAGCCAACTGAAGACGGAAGCTGCCCAGAAAGCCGGTGTTTTTGATGACGAAATCATCCCGGTCAATATTCCACGCCGTAAACAGGAAGATCTGGTTTTCGACCGGGACGAACATCCGCGTAGCGGTAGTACGCTAGAGGCCATGGCGAAACTTCCCACACCTTTCCGCGCAAACGGCACGGTCACCGCCGGCAATGCCAGCGGTATCAACGATGGTGCCTGTGCTCTTTTGCTGGCATCTGCAGATGCTGCCGAACAATATGGCCTGCAACCGATGGTCCGTGTCGTTGCAATGGCCACTACCGCCGTTGCGCCACGCATCATGGGCATCGGTCCTGTGGAGGCAAGTAAAAAAGCGCTCAGGATGGCCGGATTGCGACTTGAACAGATGGATGTTATCGAACTGAACGAGGCATTTGCTGCCCAGTCACTGGCCTGTTTGCGTCTGCTAGGTCTGCCGGATGATGCGGAACAGGTCAACCCGAATGGCGGTGCCATCGCACTCGGTCACCCGCTCGGCATGAGTGGCGCCAGGCTGATCACAACAGCCATGTACCAACTGCAACGCAGCGGGGGCCGCTACGCACTGTGCACCATGTGTATTGGTGTTGGCCAGGGTATTGCCATCATTATTGAGAGGGTCTGACTGCAACCCGCCTATGCACTCCATCGGAGGAAGCAAACCATGCACGAAATGTCCATTTGCCAGGCATTGATGGATCAGGTCGAACAAATTGCCATTGAAAAAGGCGCCAGCAGGGTTGACAGCATCGTGCTGTCCATCGGCCCCCTGTCAGGTGTCGAACCGGAATTATTGAGCCGCGCATATGAGATCTCACGAGCGGGAACAGTCGCTGAAAATGCAGAACTTGAAATTGAGACGGGGCCCATCATGGTTGAATGCCGCAAATGCGGCGCCAGTGGTGAAGCGGGGGTCAGCCGCCTGGTGTGCCCGTCTTGCGGAGACTGGCAGGTCAATCTCACCCAGGGTGACGAATTGCTGCTTTTACGTCTTGAAGTCAGCGGCATTTCAGCTTCTTCCAAGGTGGAAAATTAGGACCGTTTCCAGACAAACAAGACCTGTAATCCAGACTTCCACAGTACCCAAGTTTAATCATACTCCCCTAATCATCAATGACCAAAAGTATTTATTTTCCCTGGCACAAAAAGGAGTTTTTTCGTTGACCCAGATCAATTTGGAGCCCGGTTAGCAGGCAGATAATCAAAGGGTTAGTCAGAATCAGAATAATAAGCCCGAAGTGGATGGTTTGTGCTTCGGGAAACCATGATTAGCCTTGATGTGGACACTGCTCTTAGTACTTGGAACCGCTGAACAGGAATCGAAAATGGACACTCAACTTAGAGATCAATTAATCCACTTTATTGACGGACGCGTATGCCTGCTTGGGATCGGCAACCGGTATAATCATGATGATGCTCTAGGCCCCTACCTGGCAGAAGCCCTGGAATCACGGCCCGACTATGATGTGATTGATGCGGGAATCATCCCGGAAGATTACATAGAAATGACCGCCCATAAACATCCGGAAACCATTTTGATGGTAGATGCCACGGACTTTGGCGGCGAACCGGGTGAGGTCAGACTCCTTTATCCCGAGCATGTAAACTATTCGGGCGCCTCCACACACGCCGTGTCACTTAGAATGTTGGCCGAATTCCTACAGGCCAGAACCCACGCCCGTATCGGCTTGCTGGCTGTCCAACCGGCCGACGTCAGCGATGGCAAAGGTCTGTCACCACCCGTATCCAAAACGCTTGATGATCTGCTGGATGTCTTGCCGGATATTTGTGACCATAAAATTGACGTACTTCACCACTAGAAAGACGGGTACTACCAGCTTCGTGTAGAAGCTTTAAATACTGCACAAGACAAACCGGACCGGCTTTCCTGAGAAAGCCGGTCCACAAGGTCATCTATTCGCTTTCACTTCTCACAAAAACAACCACTTCATCACCCTGGGCCGTCACATCAAAAATGATTGGGCAGCAACAGACCTGGCAGTCCTCAATGTAATTCTGATGTGGCACCGAAGCATCGATCAGCACCTCGATGCGCTCACCGCAATAGGGGCATGACACACTTTTTTCATGAAGATCTTGCATTGCTGGTTTCCATTCTGACTGCACTCTTGATTAACATTTTAGGGAACCTCTCCCGGTTCCGCACCCTGTTCCGTAACAATGGTCAATCGTGTGTGAGACGCTTGTTATCACTGGACCCTGATTAGTTCTTTGCTCAGGGGGGCGCCGGGGGTGTGCGGATAGTCAAATGGCAGTGGTTTCAAAAAGAAGTAACACGCTCAATGCAGAAGCTGGGGTGAGTATTGTCTTACCAGGACCGTGAGCGACAGGGATGTCGCGACCGAGCGTACAAGGACAAGGTGAGACCGGGAACCGGTCGAGAGGGTGCCCTGGGGTATGTATTCACAGCGAGTCCTGGTAAGACAATACCCGGCCCAGCGCCCCACTGCTTGGTCAAGAAGTCCCAAGTCAACACAAAAACTGCCTGAAACATCGACTTGGCACGGATACAAAGCGATACACTTAAAACATATTTGCTATAATATCTGTATCAAGTAATGCTCATATAATCCACTTTCCCGGCCAGACATATGACTGAAGAAAACCCATCAGCGGATCCACGCTTAGCCGCCTTTGAAGAAAAAATAGCCAACGACCAGCGTATCGAGCCTAAAGACTGGATGCCCGATGCATTCCGCAAAACGGTGCTGCGGCAAATGTCACAGCATGCCCATTCCGAGGTCATTGGAATGCAGCCGGAAGGGAACTGGATCACACGTGCACCGACGCTTTACCGAAAAATTGTTTTACTGGCCAAGATCCAGGATGAAGGCGGGCATGGCTTGTATTTGTACAGTGCCGCTGAGACCCTTGGCACCAGCCGCGAAGAGATGGTGCAGGCTCTGCACGATGGCAAGGCAAAGTATGCCTCGATTTTCAACTACCCGAGCCTGACCTGGGCGGATATCGGCATGATCGGCTGGTTGGTCGATGGTGCGGCCATTGTTAACCAGGTGTCTTTACAACGCACTTCCTATGGTCCTTATTCACGCGCAATGATCCGTATCTGCAAAGAGGAAAGCTTTCATCAGCGCCAGGGTTACGAGGCGACAATGGCGTTGGCACAGGGCAGCGCCGAACAAAAGGCCATGGCGCAGGATTCACTCAATCGCTGGTGGTGGCCATCAATGATGATGTTTGGGCCGCACGATTCGGAATCGGCGCATAGCGGGCAGTCAATGAAATGGAAACTGAAACGTGAGAGCAACGATGTACTGCGGCAGCGCTTTGTTGACCAGACGGTGCCCCAGGCGGAATTTATCGGTCTGAAAATCCCGGATCCGGAACTGAAGTGGAATGAAGAGCGCGGCTCATATGATTTTGGTGAAATCGACTGGGATGAGTTCATGAAGGTCATTTCCGGCAATGGTCCCTGCAATCGCCAACGTCTGCAGCATCACATCCGTGCACAAGAAGATGGCCAGTGGGTGCGTGATGCCATGCATGCCTATGAGTTAAAACGCCAGGCTCGCGAAGTAGCCTGAAACCGGAGTTTTGAAATGAATCAGCACAGTCTGCCCCTTTTTGAAGTATTCATCCGTTCCAAGCGGGGTCTGGATCACCGCCATGTAGGCAGCCTGCATGCAGAGGACCCTGCACAGGCACTGGACTATGCCCGTGATGTGTACCTGCGTCGCAGCGAGGGTGTCAGTATCTGGGTGGTCCGGTCCAGTGATATAACGGCATCACAGGAAAGTGACATGGCTTCATTTTGCGATCCGATGGATGATAAACCCTACCGCCATGCCACCCATTTCAAGCTCCCCAAAGAAGTGGACAACATGTGATGGATTCCCAAAAGGAATCTTTGCTTAACTACTGTATTGCCCTCGGGGATGATTCGCTGACCCTGGGACATCGCTTGTCTGAATGGTGCCGCAATGGACCTTTTCTCGAAGAGGACCTGGCATTGACCAATGTGTCTCTCGACTTTATTGGCCGGGCGCGGATGCTTTACAGCTATGCCGCCGAAATTGAAGACCAGGGCCGTGGTGAGGATGACATCGCCTACCTGAGAGATTGCCGCGAGTATCGAAATTTTTTGATCAACGAACTGCCGAATGGCGACTTTGCCTTCACCATGGCACGCCAACTGATGATCGATGCGTTTGACGTGGGTTTTTATGAAGGACTTACGCGATCCGCTGATGGAATGCTGGCAGCTATCGCGGCCAAGGCCATCAAGGAGTCGCGCTACCATCTCAGGCGCAGTGAAGACTGGATCAAGCGTCTGGGTGACGGTACAAGCGAAAGCCATGAACGCACCCAATATGCCTTCGACCAGTTATGGGGCTACGCTGCCGAAATGTTCGAAATGGCAACAGATGAGCAGCAACTGGTCGATGCCGGTATCGCTGTTGACCGCAGCGCCCTGAAGGCGGACTGGACATCGACCATGCACTCGGTCTTTAAGCAGGCCACGCTGGGTATACCGGCCGAAGACTGGGCTATTGGCGGCGGACGGGAGGGGAATCATACCGAACACCTCGGCTATCTTTTGGCAGAATTGCAATATCTGCAGCGTACCTACCCCGGTCAACAATGGTAACGATGTCTGACAAGAAAGAAACCGCTCATTTGTTGGAGTTACTGAGCAGCGTGACCGACCCTGAAATTCCCGTACTGACACTCCAGGACCTGGGTGTTCTGCGCGATATCTCGGTTGATGATGGCGTAATAATCATCACCATCACGCCCACCTATGCAGGCTGCCCGGCAATGCAGACCATGCAAACTGATATCGAGAATGCGTTGCAAGATGCAGGTTATAAACAGGTCAAGGTTAAGCAGAGCCTGAGCCCGGCCTGGAGCACCGACTGGATGACCCAAAACGGCCGGGAAAAACTTCGTGCCTATGGTATTGCACCACCCTTGAAAACAGCTTGTGACCAGTCGGGCAGCGGGATCGAGTGCCCCCAATGCAACAGCTCGGAGGTTAAACGAATCAGTGAATTTGGCTCCACGGCCTGCAAAGCACTTTACCAATGCCGGAACTGCCTTGAGCCATTCGATTACTTTAAATGCATATGACGGCTAATTGCAGACAACGGCAAAAGGACAAACGGTTTTGAACCAGTCATTCTATCCATTGTGTGTCAAAGAACTGTACAAGGATACCGATGAAGCGGTCGTGCTGACTTTCGATGTGCCTGCTGAACTGGCTGATACCTTTACGTTTACACAGGGTCAGTATCTGACTTTGAACCAGTTGATCAACGGTGAGCAGGTCCGGCGCTCCTACTCCATCTGTTCCGGTCTGGACGACGGTCATTTACGGGTGGCGATCAAACACGTACAGGGTGGTGTATTTTCTAGCTGGGCCAACCAGGACCTCAAGGCCGGTGATGTGCTGGAGGTGATGCCGCCAAGGGGTAGTTTTTTCTCAGCTATTGATCCCGGGCAAAGCAAAAACTACCTGTGCATCTGCGCCGGCAGCGGTATCACACCGGTGATATCTATCATCAAAACCGTTCTTGCACGCGAACCACGCAGCACGGTCACACTGCTCTTTGGTAACCAGCGTACCGCTACCATGATGTTCCGCAACGACCTGGCATTCCTGAAAAACGCCCACATGGAACGCTTTCACTGGATCAATATTTTCAGCCGGGAGCCACAGGAAGTGGAATTGCTCAGCGGTCATCTCGATAACCGCAAAGGCGGCGCTTTGAACCGGCGCCTGATCAATATCCGGGGATACGATGAGTTTTTCCTTTGCGGGCCGGAAGCCATGATCTCAGAGGTCTCACGTGGCCTTCGTGGTGAGGGCATCGCTGAGGAAAACATCCATTTCGAACTGTTCGCTGCATCCGCCGAGAGTGCCCGCCAGGCCATCGAACGCCACCATGCACGCGCACAGGATTACAAGGGACAGGTCAGCGAAGTCAGTATCCTGGCTGACGGGCGTGAATTTGCTTTCGAGTTGAGTGCCGATGGTGAAAACATCCTGGATGCCGGTCTTCGCAATGGCGTTGACCTGCCTTTTTCCTGCAAGGGCGGTGTTTGCGCAACCTGCAGGGCACGTCTGCTTGAAGGCGAAGTTGATATGGACCTGAACCAGGCTCTACGACCGGAAGAAATTGAGAAAGGGTTCATATTGACCTGCCAGTCACACCCTATCTCAAAAAAGGTCATCGTTGATTTCGACCAGGTCTGATCGAGCAAAACCTATGGTCGCCAGGGCAGCCCATCCGCTTGACCGGTTCCTGCAGCAACGTATGCAGGAGGGCAATATCACTGCTACCGCATTGGTTTTTACCTTCTTCTGTGATGTGGTGACTCAACATAACGGCGAAATCTGGCTTGGCAGTATCATCCATGCACTGGCACCATTGCCTGTCAGCGAACGGTTGACGCGGACTGCCGCATTTCGCCTGCAGCAGGACGGCTGGCTGCAATCACGCAAACAGGGCCGGCGCAGTTACTACCAACTGACTCCATCTGGCCAGAATTACTATAAGAGGGCCGCCAAGCGAATATATGCCGGCAAGCAACCCGATTGGGATGGACACTGGACATTACTATTCACTTCGATGGTACCGGAGAATAAACGCGATGCCCTGAGACGGGGTCTGCTATGGCAGGGATACGGACGGTTGGCTTCGAGTGTCTATGCCCTACCCGGCAACCAGCGGCCGGCACTGGACCAGCTGCTGTCGGAGCTTGGTGTTCAGGACAACATCGTCGCCATGCAGGCACATACAGACGACGCGAAGGCTTTACGGAAACTGGTATTGTCACACTGGAAGCTTGATGAGCTTTGCCAGCGTTACAAGGCATTTACCGGTCACTACAAAAATGCGCTCAAAGCGCTGAACAACGGACAGCCTGCCAGCGCACATTCCACGTTTTTGTTGCGTATATTGCTGATACATGAGTACCGTAAAGTTCTGCTTGGTGACCCTGAGCTTCCGGCAGCCATGCTTCCTGCAAATTGGGACGGTTACGCCGCCCGATCGTTAACAGGCGACATTTACCGTTCACTTGCCGAAACCTCGACCGAATGGGTCAGCCGGGAATTGCTCAATGCTGACGGCTTTTTGCCGCACGGCGGAGACATCCTGCAAACCCGTTTCTCCCGATAGGAAACATCAGTCCTCTACAAAACCGCTCCAGCCTGCCATGTAATTCACAAAAGCATCGCCCAGTCCTTGTGAACGCAGGTAGTCCCGGGTTACCGGTAGTGTCACAGGCTCGAAACCAGCGTCATCCAGCATCTGTTGCGGAAAGTTGTGATGCAGGATTGCGGCACGTCCTAAAACGACAAAATCGACGCCCGCTTCCAGGCATCGCCTGGCATCGTGGGGGGTGTTTATTTTGCCTGCGGTTCCCAACCGGACGTCACCACGCTCCAGGTCTGTAAAGTAACTTAAAAGTGTTCGCCCTTTGAACGCTTCCTCGACAGGTTCCTTGAAAGAATCCCATAGGGACATATCAAGAAAATCAATTTGAGCCCCGGACATCAACCGTTGGGCAACTTCAAGAATTTCACCGAGCTTCAAATCGAAGCGCTCCGGCGACAACCTGACACCCACCAGGAATCCGGGTCTGCAGCGTTGACGAACCCAATCGATGATATCAAAAATGATGCGCGCCCGATTCTCCAGTGAACCACCATACTGATCGGTGCGCTGATTGATGGTCGGACTAAGGAATTGGCACAGGATATAACCATGGGCACCATGGATCTCCACACCATCGAAGCCGGCTTTCTCAACCCGCTCTGCCGCCGCGACAAAATCTTCCTTGAGTTGCTCAATTTCAATCAGCGTCAGTGCACGGGCACCGGTCTCTTCGTTGTCGGAGGGGCACACCGGTTGCTCGCCAATCTCCTCCCGGGGTGAACGCATGCCTGCATGGTGTAACTGCAGTACGGCCAGGCTCTGTTCCGCCTTGATACCCCTGGCAAGCCTCGTGAGTCCCTCAAGATGGCTATCGGAAAAACAACCCAGTTGACCGGGAAAACCTTTGCCATTGGCCTGGACGTGAGATGCACAGGTCATGGTCACACCAAAACCTCCCTTGGCACGCATGGTCAGCCAGTGATACTCGTCATCCGACAAACGGCCGTCGGCATGGCTTTGTGAGTTCGTCAGCGGAGCCAGTATGAAACGGTTTTTCGAAACGGCGCCACTCTTGAAACTCATGGGTTGAAACAAATCGCTCATTTGAAGTACTCCATTCAAAAGGGGTCAGAGTCAAGTGTCAGGGTCAGTCCGGACTGACTCTGGCACTTGACTCTGACCACGAATCTTTGTTTTAAAGTTTATCCGGCTTGGCCAGCCACTCGCGGCCCTTGAGCATCAACTGGTAATAAACCGTGGGCAGCATCTTTTCTTTCAGGAACCAGGCCAACTTGCTGGGCTCGTCACTCTTGATCAGCCATTCCGGGAAGGTCGGCAGTAATTTTCCACCGTAGCCAAATTCTGCCAGAACGATTTTCCCTTTTTCCACCGTCAGCGGGCATGATCCGTAGCCATTATATTCTGCCGTTGGTTCCTTACCGTCGAATACGGCGATGAGGTTTTCAGCCACCACCGGTGCCTGCAACCTGGCGGCAGCCAGCGTTTTGGCATTCGGGGCGGAACAGGCGTCACCGAGACTGAATACATTCCCAAACCTTTTATGCCGCAAAGTATCCTGTGCAACATCTACCCAGCCTGCCTCATTGGCCAGCGGACTGTTAATGATGAAATCCGGCGCGGTCTGGGGTGGGCAGACATGCAGCATGTCGAATTCCATTTCTTCACGAACGGTATCCTCGCCCGGTTGACTGACATCAAACCAGGCCTTTTTAGCCTCACCGTCAACCGCCACCAGGTTAGAGAAAAGCTCCAGTTCGGCATTGTATTTTCTGACATATTCCATCAATGGTGGAACATAGTGATCAATACCGAATAACACACCACCCGCATTGCAGAAACTGACTTCAATGTTATCCAGCACCTTATTGCGTAACCAATGGTCACAGGATAAGTACATCGCTTTTTGCGGTGCGCCGGCACACTTGATCGGCATTTGCGGCTGGGTAAATATGGCGCGCCCGGAACGCAGGTTTTTAACCAGTTCCCAGGTATAGGGTGCGTAATCGAAGCGATAGTTAGAGGTAACGCCATTTTTACCAAGACTTTCACGCAGGCCTTCAACCGCATCCCAGTCCAGTTTCAGACCGGGTGCGACCACCAGGTTGCGGTATTCAAGACGACTGCCATCCTCAAGAATGACCTGGTTGCGATCCGGTTCAAATGATGCCGCTGCCGCCTCGATCCAACGCACACCGGCGGGCATGACCTTCTTGGTGAACGTTTGCGGTTGAGTGGGTGCGAATATACCACCACCCACCATGGTGAATCCGGGTTGATAAAAATGTTTATAACGTGGCTCTACCACCACGATATCAAGCTGTGGCCGGCGCTTGAGCAGGCTTGACGCGGCAGCAATTCCCGCGCTGCCGCCACCGACAACCACCACGTCATAGGTTTTGGCCTCGCTATGGTGATGTACGTGCTCTTCAAACCCTGCTGCTAGCGCCAGAGCCTCATCGAGGTGTTCTTTTTGCCAACTCAGGTCGTATCCGAGCGTCGAGGCAAAATTGATAATGGAATCCGAGCCCATGTGCCTGGCTTCGTAAAGGGCCCATAAACTGGTCGAGCGCATTCCCGAACGGCAATAGGCCAGAACCGGCCCCGTGACGCGGCTCATCGCATCACCAAACTCCTTTACGTTTTGCTCGGTTAATTCACCGGGAATGACCGGTATATTGATAAATTCAATACCGTGCCTGGCCGCCTCCGCAGACAGTTCTTCCACCAGTGGTTGATCATCTGTTTCATTGTCGGGACGATTATTGATAATTGTCTTGAAACCCTGCGTGGCCAGCCGTTCCACGTGAGCCGCATAAATCTGCGGTGAAACCGATAGAAAAGGCGAAATTCTCTTAATTTCCATACATCAGATCTCTTCAGGTGACTAGTGTAGTGTACTGCACCAGCTTTAAATTTAACCGGTTTTCAAAGACTAAAATGGCCAAACCGCGGGTAAGGTCCGAGCCAGGATATATATTCCCATTACTATCAGGAAAAATCCAAATACTTTCCTGAGTTTGTGTTGATCTACATGACCTGCAATACGCGAACCGATAAAACTGCCTGCGACACCCAGTGCCGTGACAATGGCAATGACATTCCAGTCCAATAACAGACCCTGTGCATCCAGTACATCAATATACTTCCAGAAACCGGTGAATGACTTAAGCGCAATGATGACGAGGCTGGTGGCCACCGCCCGGTGCATCGATAATCCCCCCAGCAACACCAGCGCAGGTACAATCAGGAAGCCGCCGCCGACACCCACCAGGCCGGTGAGCACACCGACCAGCAAACCATCAAGACCGATTTTCCAGACTTCTCTCGGCTCATGCGGGGTATCATCCAGAATCACCGGCTTCAGCATCTGCCAGGAAGCCAATAGCATGACAACAGCAAACAGTGCCAATTGAACCAGCCCGGAGATCCAGGTTGCCAGCCAGGCACCGAGATAGGTACCCGCCATACCCGGGATACCAAACAGGACCACGATTCGCCAGTCCACCAGCTTTTTCTTCAGGTAAGGCAAACTGCCAACCAGTGCTATGGAACCAACGATGGCAAGAGAGCCCGCAATGGCCAGTTTTTCGTCCTGCCCGATCAGGTAAACCAGTACCGGCACCGTAAGAATTGACCCACCCGAGCCCAGAAGACCGAGACTGACTCCGATCGACATTGCACCCAGCCATGCCAGCACTGACATACCCATCACTCGTTTTTCACTTTGTTACAACACATTGACAGGTATCTTCAAAAAGACGGTTCCACTGTCATCCGGTGGCGGCATTTCACCTGCACGGATATTGACCTGTATTGACGGTAGTATCAGTTTTGGCATACCAAGCTGGCTGTCGCGCTGGCTGCGAAACTCTGTAAATTCCTGCTCGCTAATACCTTCATGAATATGGATATTGGATGCACGCTGCTCTTCCACCGTGCTCTCCCACAGGTACTCATCCCGACCCGGAGCCTTGTAGTCATGACACAGGAATATCCGGGTTTGGGCGGGTAAGGCAAAAATTCGCTGAATCGACTGATAAAGAACCGCAGCATCACCACCGGGAAAATCGACACGTGCCGTTCCGTAATCCGGCATAAACAGTGTATCGCCCACAAATGCGGCATCACCGACAACAAAGGTCACACACGATGGCGTGTGCCCCGGTGTATGCATCACCTTGATTTTCAATGCACCCAGTTCCAATTGGTCACCATCCTCAAGCAGGCGATCGAACTGTTTACCATCCGGCTCAAACTCATCACCCAGTTTGAAGATTTCCTTGAAAGTGGCCTGCACACCGGTGATGAACCTTCCGGTAGCTGTCCTGCCGCCGGTTTTTGATTTTAAATAAGCTGCCGCAGAAAGGTGGTCAGCATGGGCATGGGTCTCCAGGATCCAGGCAAGCTCAAGATCGTTGCCACGGATAAAATCCAGCACCCGGTCTGGGGAGCCGGTCGAAGTCCGGCCGGAGGCCGCGTCAAAATCCAGTACCGGATCAATGACCGCGCAGATATTACCGGACGGGTCTGTTACCACATAGGTAACCGTATTGGTCTCTTCATCAAAAAATGCTTTAACACCGGGCTTCATACTCTTGTCTCCAATACAAATCTTAATCTGCCATTAATCCACGGCTTGATATGATAACCGCGTCAAAAGCATACAATCGGGATTATTGAAAGGCACAGCCGATTTGACTTTATATTATAAATAGCTAATATATGCAACCTTCGCCTATTCAACCAATGAGAATTTATTATGGAAGACTCCCCTGTTCTGTCCTGGAAGGTAGCCGGCCTGTTGCTCGGACTACTTGTGATCCTGGCAACCGCACTGGTTAAACCATTCGGTGTATCAACCCAGTACGTCGTGACTGACGCGATCGTTTTACACAACGCCGCACCATCAGTTGCGGAATCCAACGAATACCTGAACAAGTACGGCGAGAAGGCCGACTGGGGTATTGGTTACGGCTGGATGCTGGTTTTTGGTATGTTTTTGGGTAGCGGTATTTCAGCGCTTGCCACCCACCGCTTTCGTCAACGAAAGGATCCTGCCCTACCGGCAATGTGGAAAGAACAGTTCGGTGATCACAAGGGTAAACGATTAATACAGGCATTTATCGGCGGCATTTTATTGCTGTTTGGTGCTCGCCTGGCGGGTGGCTGCACATCCGGTCATATGATCAGCGGTATCTCGCAATTGACCGTGGGCTCCTTTGTATTCGGTGCCTCCATATTCGCCTCGGGCATACTCACCGCCCGTACCCTTTACAGAAAGAGGTCATCATCATGAAATTGTTACTCGGACTGGCCATCGGTACGGCCATCGGTGCAGTCATGCAACTGGGTGGTGCTTCCAGCTACCGCAAAATCCTCGGCAGCCTGCTTTTGAAGGACATGACCATTATCAAGTTGATATTGATGACCATCGCAGTCACCACGGTCGGCATCTATGCGCTGGACCTCGTTGATATGGCCCATATGAGCATTAAACCGACCTACGTGGTGGGCATTATTATTGCCGGTCTGATATTCGGCGTTGGTTTCGCTATTTCAGGCTATTGCCCCGGAACCTGCGTACTCGCTTCTGCGGAAGGAAAAACAGACGCCGTGTTTACCCTGCTAGGCGGTCTGTTCGGCGCCGCGTTGTACGCGCTCGTCTATCCGCTCATGGCACCCCTGATCAGTCTGACCAATTACGGTGAAATAACCCTACCGAGCGTTTTCAATATTACCAATGGAATCTGGATTGCGGTCCCATTCAGCGCCATTCTGTTACTGTTGGTATTCAGGGTACTGAAAGACCGTTACGAATAGCCGCAAGGACGTTGGAGAAGCTACCTGCAAGTAGCTTCTCCCCCATTCTTCGGCGAGGGAATTTAAGAATGGGACAAGATCTGCAATCCAACAAAAAAAGTGCCATTGCATTTTATCAAATGGCCTACCTGGGGAATCCTTCCAAAGCGGTCGAGCTATATGTCGGAGCCGACTACATACAGCACAATCCACTGGTAGGAGATGGTAAGCAGCCGTTTATCGATTACTTTGAGGAAATGGCCAGGGATTATCCCGATAAGGAAATCAGGTTTGTACGCGCCGTTGCGGAGGATGACCTGGTTACTCTCCATACCCATCAAACATGGCCCGGTAACGAGCAGTACGTGACGATGGATTTTTTCCGTTTCGATGACAATGGAAAAATTGTTGAGCACTGGGATTCGATGCAAGAGGTGCCTGGCGAATCCAAAAATGGTAACCCCATGTATTGAGACGGTCCCATGGTTTTAAAAAGCCATCACCAGATTCTGGTAAACAATACTTCCCTTAACGTTCCGAAAAAGCATCATCGCTGTATAATCCGCTCCATGAAACGAGAAGACTATTATCAGTGGGCCGAGCGGGCTGCAAGATGGGGTGCCGACTACCTCGAAACGCTCGAAGACCGCCCGGTACGTGCCCAGACCGAACCGGGTGAAATCGCCGCAATGCTTCCGGCATCACCACCGGAAGAACCCGTTGACATGGAGACGATCTTCTCCGACTTCGAGCGGATTGTTCCAGATGGTATGACGCACTGGCAACATCCGAGATTTTTCGCCTACTTTTGTGCCAATGCGGCACCGGTTTCTATGATCGCTGAAAACCTGGCATCGGTGATGGCCGCCCAATGCATGCTCTGGCAGACCTCACCTGCCGCCACTGAAATCGAGACCCGCATGGTCGACTGGATGCGTCAGGCACTTGGGTTACCGGAAGGTTTTCAGGGAGTTATCCAGGACTCGGCAACATCCGCCAATGTCTGCGCTATCCTGACGATGCGTGAGCGCGCGCTTAACTGGCGGGGTATTGACTCCGGTATGGCGGGAGAGAAACAACTGCGGGTTTATGCCTCACCGGAAACACACTCATCGATCGACAAATCAATCCGGATCGCCGGTATCGGCCAGCAACATCTGGTCAAAGTACCGACCGATGGTGCATGGGCACTCGATGCCGATTTGCTGCACCAGGCGATCGAAGCTGATCGCGCTGCCGGATTCATCCCGGCCGGTGTCGTGCTTTGCGTTGGTGGCACCTCAATTGGTGCGACCGACCATGTGCGCCGGACCATCGAAGTCGCGAAGCAGCACGACCTATATGTCCACGTCGACGCCGCATGGGCTGGTTCAGCCATGATCTGCCCTGAACTAAGGGAGTTGTGGGATGGCGTAGAGGGCGCCGATAGTATTGTCTTTAACCCCCACAAATGGCTGGGAGCGCAGTTTGATTGCTCAATCCAGTTCCTGGCAAACCCTGAAACGCAGGTTCGAACCTTAAGTATCCGTCCGGACTACCTCCAGACCCTCGGTCAATCCGAGGTCACCAATTACAGTGAATGGACGATCCCCCTGGGCCGCCGGTTCCGTGCCCTTAAACTCTGGTTTTTGCTCCGCGCCCACGGTCTCGAAGGCCTTCGCGAGCGCATCCGGAACCACATTGCCTGGGCCGAAGAGGCCGCCGCCGCAATCGCACTACTGGACGATTTTCACCTCGTGACGGATTGCCACCTGGCGCTCTTTACGTTCCAGTATGCCCCCCATGGCGAGAATCCCAACAATGCCACAGAACGTCTGCTACGCGCAGTCAATGATGACGGCCGGATTTACCTGACACAAACAACGCACGAAGGAAAGTTTGTCATCCGGTTCCAGGTAGGACAGTTTGATTGTCGCAGGGAAGACGTGCTCTTTGCCGTGGATGTACTACGCGAGTTGGCAGACTGAGAAGCTGAAGATCAGGGCGGGAATAAGAGATTTCATAAGTGCTCCAACTGATATTGAGGTTCAGGTCCTGAGTTGAAAAGTTAAGTCATAGAAATGTCTTGGGCAAGAGGGCTCTTATTAAGTAATAGTACAGAATGAACGCTTCGCATCAGCGGCAAAGTGCGCGCGTAGCGGGCAATTTGTCCGACTGCATACGTTTGTTATGGGCGAAATTTAACGAAGACATGCTCATCCAAAAATTCATCGCTTTTGAATACCGCTTTTCGATGTATAGCCTCTAAAGTGTATCCGCATTTTTCAAGCACCCTCATTGATGCCTTGTTCGGGCTATATACGGGAGCTGAAAGCCTGGCAGTTTTTGTCTCGGAGAAAATGTAATCAGTCATTTTTGAAACTGCTTCGGTGCCAATGCCTTTACCCCAATGATCCTCCGCTATCCAATAGCCAATTTCCGCCGAATACTGTTGTTCGAGATCTCCAAATCGAACTCCAACAACGCCAATGCACTTTCCTCCCAAGTCGATAGCGTAATTTAAGCCTTGTTCTTTACTGCCGGTTTCTACCCACCAAGTAGCATCGTCTTTCGTATAAGGATACGGCATTCTCGATGCCATATATCGGGAGACATTGATCTTATTTGCATGGTTCGCTATTGAGTCGATGTCACTATCAACAAAATCTCTTAGTCCAATCATCTGCTAAAGCTCATAACGTTTTAGTTAGGCGGCCCAAAAAGGCGCAGCTTTTTTGGGTCCGGTGGAGGGCCGCAGGCCCGGAACTAACTTGAACGATTTGTTATATGTCATACGCTCAGAACCAATTTTAGGCCTTCGTTTATTCGGTCCATCGTGCGCCCACTTAATGAACCAATGCACTCAGTAAGTAACAGCTTATCGATGGTTAAAACCTGGGAAACATTTACTACAGAAGGTTTGGTCAAACCTGAATCAGACTTACTAATCCGAACATTGCCTGGAGCTAGAGCCAACGCCAGGTTTGAAGTAATTACTGCCACCAAAACAGTTGAGATTTGGCTTACATTGAACGAGTTCGCTTGAACGATGAGGACTGGGCGACGATAACCAGGCCCTGAGCCATTAGGGGGCGTCAGTGATGCCCACCAAATTTCACCACGCTTCATGACCTATAGAATCATTTTGAGCCTGAATCAGGCCAACATCTACTACAGAAGCTTCATGGGCATAGATTTCATTAAGTTTGGATGTAACTGCGTCTGACCCACGAGTTTCCACATAGGCGGCAAGCGCCTCTGCAAAAATTTGACTTCGTGGTACTCGGCGTTGCTTGGCTAGGCGCTCAGCAGCCTCAAAAATACGATCTGGTACGGAAACAGCTACTTTCATGACATAATGGTATCACTATGGTAATACCGCTTCAACTGCACATATAACGAACCAGCATAACCGGCGAGCCCGAAGGGCGATGTCCGGTTAATGCATTTGTTATGTATCGGTCTATCCGAAATATTCCATGCGTCCCTGTTCAGAATTTAGTAATCTAGATATTTCTGAATGCCCATTCTCTTCTGCTACATCTGCAGCAGTTTTGCCATTCTTATCCTTGTGTTCAATCATACTCAATCTTTGAGGGCACATACCTGTGCCTGCAAGGCTAAAGATAAGTCTCTCCACCGCTTTGAGATCACCAGATCCAGCATAAAAGAACAATTCAGTACGACCCATATCATCGGTTTTGAAAGGCATCTATATCCTCAATTCCATTGCTTTGTATTTATGGCCAGTCTAGACCAGTAAAATACATAACGTTTTAGTTAAGCGGCGCAAAAAGGCGCAGCCTTTTTGGGTCCGGTGGAGGCCCGCAGGGCCGAAACGAACTTTAACGCTTTGTTATGTGGAGCCATGTTTTGCCTTCTCTTTGGCAAATTTACGCTCAAAATAATGCCACATGATAAACCCATAAATCCCTCCCGCAATCAGCCATACCCCGCAGTGAAATAAAACTAAAACTGAAAAAGGACCATATGCAAATGGGTTGGTAATAAATGCCATAAAAATTAGCATTGGCACGCCGAATAGCAGAACCCCATGAATGAGAATGTACTGTGATTTCCCTTTTTCTCTGGTTAATCCCCACCACCTGATAAATTTGCTTTCTTTCACTACAGATTTTCCGTTATTGCTCATTACACATAACGTTTGAGTTAAGCGGCGTAAAAATGCGCAGCATTTTTATGTCCGGTGGAGGGCCGCAGGCCCGTAACGTACTTGAACGATTTGTTATAACGCACTATCCATTGCCTCACTTTTTTAGTGGCACTAGCGCATAGGCCAGAACCAAAAGAACAACGTAGAAAAGAAAAATATAAATCAGCTCTATGTACCAAACTGAATCTAATAGCTCGACAAATAGAAAAGTGATAACACCAAGCATTATCCAGAAGACAATACTAACTTTTTCCCAGTAACTGGAGATTTCTTCCTTGCACGAATTGCACTTAATTATTCGATCCTTCCACAAACCAGGCTTTATTACGGCCCAGAAAGAAACTGCATTTTCACAATGTGGACACTTTCTCATTTTGCACTTGTCGTTATAACGTTTGAGTTCAGCGGTGTTTGAGGCGACGTGCGCATTGCGGCAGCAAGGCGGGTGGCGGGTCAAACGTCCGCTGCAACGTTTTGTTAGGCCAACCACCCATTGACGTCTGGGTTAGCTCGTTCATGATAATCCCATTCCATTTCTGAACCCTGGGTGCCATCTCACCGTTGGACAAATAGAATTTAGTATCGCTTTGTGTGCCGTGCAAAATGCTGAATACTGCCTACAACGAATCTTGTTTCTGTTGAGAAAGGTTCGGAAAACGTCCTTCCAGATATTCGGCATAGTCGGGCGTAATGAGCTGCCTTAAATCCGGCCATGCGTCTTCCACCAAAGGATTCTTGAAGGTCACAGCTCCGTAACCAAGCTTGTCCATTGCCGCCTCGTCAAGAAGCTCTTGCTGAGTCTGTAGATAAAGGCTTTCTCCGAGCCTGATCCATGACAGTAGCTGTGCTCGAATAATTCCCTTGTCGGACTCCGATAGATCCAGATAGCCATCTTTTCTTGCGACCGCTGCCCAAACAGCATCACTAAGCTCTCTATTTTGGGCAAGAACCGACCATCCTGCGGCAGTGGCGATTCCAATTTCCTGGAACGCCGATGCCCTGGCTTGCTTATTCTGGCCTCTTATCTGAGCTGCCAGGTACATCA
>Ga0316190_10000013_pt1 | contig 111918 bp, 80 predicted proteins | sample Eddworburrow2_MG_FD_204929 | JGI IMG/M metagenome (GOLD analysis project Ga0316190, IMG submission 204929) | Coastal sediment microbial communities from Maine, United States - Eddy worm burrow 2 | ecosystem: Environmental > Aquatic > Marine > Coastal > Sediment | place: USA: Maine | collected...
TTTAAACAACGACTGCAAAGCCCGCTACCACGATCCAAACGATGGTAATGGGGATAAAGATCTTCCAACCCAGACGCATAATCTGGTCATACCGGTAACGCGGAAAAGTAGCGCGGAACCAGAGGAACAGGAAGGCTACAACCAGGGTTTTCAACAACAACCAAATAAACCCAGGAACTAAATCAGTAATAGCACCTAATATGGGAATCCCGTGAAAGGGTGATAACCAGCCACCAAGAAACATGATCGCAGTAAGGGCGGATATCAGAATCATATTGGCATATTCAGCCAAGAAGAATACCGCAAAGGTCATACCTGAATATTCAACATGGAACCCAGCAACAATCTCTGATTCACCTTCAGCCACGTCGAATGGGGCACGGTTGGTTTCAGCAACACCGGAGACAAAATAGATAATAAATATTGGGAACAGTGGCAACCAAAACCAGTTAAAGAGTCCCCAACTACCTTGCTGAGCCATGACGATCTCACCAAGATTTAAGCTACCCGATGCGATCAATACCACAACAAGTGAAAAACCCATTGCAATTTCGTATGCGACAACTTGCGCGCCAAGCCTCACGGCACTTAGAAATGCATATTTAGAGTTGGAAGCCCAACCCGCAATAATCACCCCGTAGACACCTATCGAAGTCAATGCCAACAGATATAAGAGACCGGCATTAATATCGGCTAAAACCACGCCTTCATTGAATGGGAATACAGCCCACGCAGCGAGCGCAGGTCCAATCGAAAGCATCGGCGCAATCAGAAATAGGGTTTTGTTAGCAGATGTTGGCAGTATTATCTCTTTAAACATCAGCTTTACAGCATCTGCAATAGGCTGAAGCGAGCCTCTAGGCCCGACACGGTTTGGACCGATACGCACCTGCATATAACTGATAACTTTACGCTCGGCCAAAGTGTAATAGGCCACGCAAAGCATTAGCGGTAGCACAATGGCTACGATCTTTATAAGTATCCAGAGAATATCTAAGAAAAGATCCATCGAATTACACCTTCTCCAGGGATAGTTCCCCGAATTGATCACCTAAGGATTCGCTACCTGGTACGCCAGCTGGAACCCAAACACAGCCGTCTGGTATATGAGCATCTACTTTCAAAACCATTTCGGCTCGGCCTTCACCTTGCACAACAGCAACCTTATCTCCGTCTGAGAGTCCAGCATTTGATGCCACTGATGAATTGACACGGGCAACTGCTGCATCCCGTGCATCTTTTGTTTTTTGCAATGAAGTAGCACGCCGAACCAAAGCATCCGAAGCATATATAGGCGTCTCACCAACACGAATCAGACCTGCTGCAGCAGATCGAATCTTACCTTTTGGCGTGCCAAGACTTGTTACCTTCAAGTCAGCAGCATGAGTATCTTTCAGTTCATTCAGTATCTCTTCTGAACTGTTGTAATCAAAGCCCTGGAGATCCAATAAATTACCCAGTACACGCAGAATCTTCCAACCTGGGCGAGACTCGCCTGCAGAAGCAGTGGTTCCGCTGAAGGTTTGCCAGTTTCCTTCCGCATTCACAAAAGAGCCTGAGGTCTCACTGAAGGCAGACATTGGCAGCATGACATCAGCTGTCTCTTCAAGGCATGAGCTGCGGTAAGCCGTTACTGCAACAACACACTCTGCATTTTTCAGTGCAGAACGAGCAAGCATCGGGTTGTTGGTATCTCGACCAGGCTCAACACCAAGCAACAGGTATCCCTGGCGTGGATCTTCCAGCATAGTGTGCGCATTGAGTCCATGATCTGGAATTGCACCCAGCACCGCAGCACCGACGCTATTTGCTGCCACTGGAATAACACCAACAGATGAATCTGTGGCTTTTGCAATCACTGAGGCCAATCCATAGAGAATCGTATAATCAGGGTGTGATTGAGCTATGTTTCCTAGCAGTATGACTGCGGATTCTGATAACTTAAGCCCTTCTGCTACAGCTTTATGCTCATCTGTAATTTCAATCTCTTCAGTCAAATGGTGGGTACCGCCTGCTGCTTCAGCAATAGCAGCCAGGTTGTGAACCATTCCAGCTGGATCACTCACCATCTGTGCAGCATCAAAGTGCAGATCCAGTTGAAGTGGATTTACTAACTGTATCTTTGCGCCGTTCAATGCCGCCTTACGTACGCGATGCGCCAGCAATGGCTGGTCTTTTCTAATATTTGAACCAATCAACAGCGCCGAATCAACACTCTCAAGTGAAGCAATGGTTTGTCCCAGCCAAGGCACTCCAGTGCTATTGCCTCGAAAGTCTTCCTGACGAAGACGGTAATCAATATTCGCACTGCCCAGTCCTTCAGTAATTTTTTTCGCCAGCGCAATCTCTTCTAGCGTTGCAGTCGGAGAAACCAACGTTCCAACCTGTGAAGGATCAGCCGCCGCTTCTTTTAGTCCAGATGCAGCCGCTTCTAAAGCATCTTCCCAACTCGCCTCTGCCCATTCACCATTCTTCTTAACCAGCGGCTGGGTCAGGCGATCTTCACTTTTAATCCCTTCATAGCTGAAGCGATCACGATCGGAAATCCAAATCTCATTAATCGCATCGTTAGATTGAGGATGAACCCGCATTACCTCATTACGACGCGTATGGATCTGAATGTTTGAGCCAACAGAATCATGTGGTGCAACACCTGTATGACGTGTCAGTTCCCAGGCACGGGCTCGATATTGAAAAGGCTTTGAAGTCAATGCGCCAACAGGACAGAGATCAATCACGTTACCAGAGAGTTCAGAGTCAACATTGCGCGCAACATAGGTACCAATAGTCATGTGTTCGCCGCGGCCTGTTGCACCCATTTCTCGCATACCCGCAACTTCATCGCCGAAACGAACGCAACGAGTGCAGTGGATACAGCGCGTCATATCAGTGGCAATCAGCGGGCCAACATTATTTTCGGGAACTACTCTTTTCCCTTCAACAAAACGTGTAACGTCACTGCCATAACCCATTGCAACATCTTGCAGCTCACACTCACCACCTTGATCGCAGACTGGACAATCAAGAGGATGGTTGATTAACAGAAATTCCATTGTCGATTTCTGGGCAGCAAGTGCCATGGGCGAGCGAGTCTGAACAACCATGCCGTCCATCACCTGCGTTGCACACGCAGGAATTGGCTTAGGCACTTTAGCGACTTCAACAAGGCACATACGGCAGCTAGCCGCTATTGATAATTTATTGTGGTAACAGAAGCGAGGAATATTGATACCAGCTGCATCGGTTACATCGATGAGCAACGCGCCTGGTTTTGTTTCCAGGGACTGGCCGTCGACCTCAATCGTTATGGTTTTTTCTTCACTCATCGTGTCGTCTCTAATCGCTCACAAGACCGCTTAGGCACCAGTGCCTACCATGCATTTTTTGTGATCGATGTGATACTGAAATTCGTCTTGGTAATAACGCAGCATGCCTGCAACAGGCATTGCGGCAGCATCGCCCAAGGCACAAATTGTTTTTCCGCGAATACGATTCTGCACATCCATCAGCAGATCGATATCTTCTGGACGGCCTTGCCCATTTTCAAGGCGGTGCACTATGCGATACAGCCAACCTGTCCCTTCTCGGCATGGAGTGCATTGTCCACAGGACTCTTCGTGGTAAAAGTAGCCCATGCGATCCAGCACTTTGACCATGCAAGTTGTATCATCCATTACGATCACAGCACCAGATCCCAGCATCGAACCTGCTTTAGCAATCGCATCATAATCCATGGTGAGATCCATCATAATTTCACCTGGAATTACAGGTGATGATGATCCGCCTGGAATAACAGCCTTAATCTTGCTGCCATCCCGCATTCCACCAGCAAGCTCGAAAAGCTCACTAAAAGGTGTACCCATTGGTAACTCAAAAACGCCAGGATTTTTTACATGCCCAGAGATCGAGAAGAGCTTACTGCCGCCGCTGTTCTCTACACCAAGATCACGAAATTTTTCAGCGCCTTCACGCAAGATCGTTGGCACACTGGCCAAAGTCTCAGTGTTGTTAATTACAGTAGGGCATCCATAGAGTCCAACATGTGCAGGAAATGGAGGCTTGTAGCGTGGCTGCCCTTTTTTGCCTTCAATTGATTCAAGCAGCGCTGTCTCTTCTCCACATACATAAGCGCCACCGCCTAAATGCACATTGAGTTCACAGTCAAAGCCTGACCCTAAAATGTTTTTCCCTACAAATCCTGCTGCTCGAGCCTGATCAATGGCATTTTGAAAACGCTCAGAGGGTTCCCAAAACTCACCTCGAATATAGTTATAAGCACGGTGTGCATCGATCACATAACTAGCGATCAACATGCCTTCAACTAGCGCATGAGGGTTATAACGGAGAATATCACGATCTTTGAATGTGCCCGGTTCGCCTTCATCAGAGTTACATACCAGATATTTCTCTGTTGGCGTATCGCGATTAATAAAGCTCCACTTCAGTCCTGTTGGAAAGCCTGCTCCACCACGGCCACGCAGCCCTGACGTTTTCATTCCATCGATAATCTCTGCAGGAGAGGTCTTTTCAGTAAGAATTTTTGTCAGTACTTCATAACCACCACGGCTACGATACTGCTCAATATCCCAGAGATTGTCCAGATCGCGATTTTTAAATATGACTTCGTTGGCCATCTGCGTTACTCCAGCTCGTCCAGTATTGAATCAAGCTTTTCTGGCGTCAGGTTCTCATAGTATTTACGCCCAACCTGCATCATAGGCGCACCACCACAAGCTCCTAAACACTCAACCTCTTTGAGAGAGTAACGCCCATCTTCTGTTACCTCTCCAAACTTGATTCCAAGCTTATTATTCAGATGCTCAACGATCTGATCAGAGTTGTTGATCATGCATGAGATATTCGTACAAACACAGAGCTTATTACGCCCAACAGGTTTGTGCTCATACATAGAATAGAAGGTCGCAACTTCATAGATTGCGATAGGCGGCAGTTCAAGGTATGCAGCCACTTCATCCATTCGTTCCTGAGTTAACCATCCGCCGTTTGCATCCTGGATAATTCGCAATGCAGCCATAGAAGCCGACTGTGATTCACTCTCAGGATATTTGGCGATCTCGTGATCTATTTCTGCCCTTATTTCAGGCGTAAATAGCTCGTCTCTGTTTTTTGTCTCAAGCGCGCTCATATATTTGTCTTAGCGGTCAATTTCACCGAATACAACGTCCATGGTGCCAATCAAAGCAACCACGTCAGCTAACATATGCCCTTTGGCCATTTCATCCATCGCCATGAGATGAGCAAAACCCGGCGCTCTTAATTTGAGCCGGTAGGGTTTATTTGCACCATCTGAGACGATATAAACGCCAAATTCACCTTTAGATGCTTCAACTGCAGCATAGACTTCTCCAGGAGGTGTGCAGTAACCTTCACTGAAGAGTTTAAAATGGTGGATCAAACCTTCCATATCACTCTTCATTGCAGCTCTTTTTGGAGGAGCAATTTTATGATCCTCGACCATTACAGGGCCAGGATTTGCACGTAGCCAATCGACACACTGTTTGATGATGCGATTGGACTGTCTAATCTCTTCTATACGAACCAGATAACGATCATAACAATCGCCATTGACGCCAACGGGGATATCAAAATCAACCTTATCATACGCTGCATAAGGCTGCTTTTTGCGAAGATCCCACTCTACGCCAGACCCACGCAACATCGGCCCAGTAAACCCAAGTGCCTTGGCACGTTCAGCAGTTACAACACCTATACCTACAGTACGTTGCTTCCAAATTCGGTTTTCGGTAAGCAGGGTTTCATACTCATCAACACAGCCTGGAAAACGTTCTGTGAAGTCTTCGATAAAATCCAGCAGCGAACCCTGCCGGTTCTTATTCAGCCGATCTAGCTCACTTTTGTCACGCTGCAGATCACTTGCAGAAAAACGTGGCATTTCATCAGGTAGATCACGATAAACACCACCAACGCGATAATATGCTGCATGCATACGCGCACCTGAGACTGCTTCATAGCAATCCATCAAGTCTTCACGTTCACGAAAGCAGTAAAGGAATACCGTCATTGCACCTATATCAAGCGCATGCGTACCCAGCCACATCATGTGGTTCAGGATGCGGGTAATCTCATCGAACATGGTTCGAATATATTGAGCACGTATTGGTGCCTCTATCCCTAACAGTTTCTCCACAGCAAGGCAGTACGCATGTTCGTTCTGCATCATGGAGACATAGTCCAGGCGATCCATATAAGGGATGTTCTGGTTATAGGGTTTTGTCTCTGCCAGCTTTTCAGTGCCGCGGTGCAGCAACCCAATGTGTGGATCAGAGCGCTCAATGACCTCGCCGTCCATCTCCAACACTAGGCGTAATACGCCGTGTGCAGAGGGATGCTGCGGACCAAAGTTTAGTGTGTAATTACGAATCTCAGGCATTGGCTGCGTTCACTAGTTTGATTCTTCGTTCACGTAGCGGTTATCTTCTCGAATTACTCTTGGCACTAGCGTGCGAGGTTCGATTGATACCGGTTCATAAATGACGCGTTTTTTCTCTGGGTCATAACGCATCTCCACATGTCCTGAAAGTGGAAAATCCTTACGAAATGGGTGCCCTACAAATCCGTAATCCGTGAGAATGCGGCGGAGATCTGGGTGTCCCTCAAATAGGATCCCATAAAGATCAAAAGCCTCTCTTTCAAACCAATCAGCAACAGGCCATACAGGCATTACTGAATCAATAATAGGGTGTTCACTATCAAGATAAGTTTTAACACGCATCCGAACATTGTTTTCTATTGAAAGCAGGTGATAGACAACCGCATACCTATCTGCTCCTTTCAGATCAATTTCAGCATCACGATTTACACCACGTCCGAAACCGGATGAAGATGCATTACTTGTTTCCCATTCAACCTGACCATAGGTTGAATAATCAACACCGCAAAGATCTATCAACTGATCAAAACCAAAGGTTGAGCTATTACGATATAGCTCAAAGGCAATTTCGCGCAGAGACTCGGATGGGACAGTAAGTGTAACCTCGCCAAAGGCCTGTTCAATCGTACAGTTTTTTTGCACAAAAGCGATGTTAAGCGCATCAACCAGCTTGGCCAGCCGCTGCTCAGGTGTTGTCTTGGCAGTTGCGTTCATAATCAAGCCTGGCGCGCTATAGTTGAGGTTCGATGGATTTTCTTCTGCAGCTGCAAAATACCATAGAGTAACGCTTCTGCAGTTGGAGGACATCCCGGAACGTAGATATCGACAGGGACAACCCTGTCACATCCGCGCACAACAGCGTAGGAGTAGTGGTAGTAGCCACCACCGTTTGCACAGGACCCCATCGAGATGACCCAGCGTGGTTCTGCCATCTGGTCATAAACCTTGCGAAGCGCTGGAGCCATTTTATTTACTAGCGTACCCGCAACAATCATTACATCAGATTGGCGAGGACTTGGGCGAAAGATGATACCAAAACGATCCATATCATATCGAGATGCAGCAGCATGCATCATCTCAACTGCGCAGCACGCAAGACCAAACGTCATTGGCCATAGAGAGCCAGTGCGCGCCCAATTTATGAGCTTATCAGCGTTTGTAGTTACAACGCCTTCTTCAAAAATACCCTCTATTCCCATTCCAGCGCACCCTTCTTCCACTCATAAATAAAGCCAATGGTTAGAACCGCCAGGAACAACATCATTACAAGGTAACCCGTCATTCCGATCTTATCGAGCACTACAGCCCAGGGAAAGAAAAAGGCGATTTCAAGATCGAAGATAATAAAGAGGATGGCAACGAGATAGTAACGCACGTCAAACTTAATACGCGCGTCTTCGAATGCTTCAAAGCCGCACTCGTAGGGAGATTCTTTTTCATCGTCTGGCTTTCTTGTGCCAAGAACAAAGCCTAGGCCTACCATGACAGCACCGATAACAGCACCAAGCACCATGAAAACCAAGACGGGCAGATAATTTTCTAACATTGCTTTTTAGCCCTCCCCAACCGAGTTATTTGAATCTTTAGATTCCCGGTTTAATTCAACGAGGCACGCAGTCTAGTGCATGAAGACAATCCATGTCAAGTGAAAGACTTCAAATAATTTCTTTTAAAATCAAGTGGTTATGTTTTTTCAGGCAAAAAAAAACGGTATCGCTATTTTTAGCAATACCGTTTTTTATTATTGGTGCCGATGGCCGGACTTGAACCGGCACGACTTGCGCCACCGCCCCCTCAAGACGGCGTGTCTACCAATTCCACCACATCGGCAATTTTAACTTTAATCTAGTTTAATTAACGCTCTGCTAGCTAAACCATATCCAACAATTACTACTCAGGAACAACCGGTATTTCATTCCCGCCAGTTGCCTCAATGGGTGCCTCAGGTGTCACTGGCACTTCACTGAGAGGCGCCGTCGCTTCCTGTGTAACTGGAGCAACATCAGCGCCCATCAAGCTCGGCTGTTCAGTGCCTTGCATTGCAAAATAAGCCAGCGCCAGGCTCGTAGCAAAAAAGAGCGTTGCCAAAACAGCTGTTGCACGCGTAAGAAACGATCCAGAGCCCTGTGCGCCAAATACCGTCGAAGATGCGCCACTTCCAAAAGCAGCACCAGCATCTGCGCCCTTGCCATGCTGTATCAATACCAGCCCTATCAAGCCAATTGCCAGCAGAAGATGAACAGCAACCAAGATTGTTTGCATTCTTAAATCCCAATAAATTTGTAAAAACTAATTAGCAGCTTTACAGATTGACAAAAAGTCATCCGCTTTTAGCGCCGCACCGCCTATCAAACCACCATCAATATCAGCTTGCCCCATCAACTCTACTGCATTTCCCGGCTTCATGCTGCCACCGTAGAGGATGCGCATACCATCCGCCACTGCAGCATCATGCTGTGCCACCTGAGCACGGATAAAGGCATGTACTGTTTGAGCCTGCTCAGGCGACGCTGTCATTCCTGTTCCAATAGCCCAAACTGGTTCATACGCAACAACCCCACCACTCAAAGCTGCTACGCCCTGCTGATCAATCACCGCGGCAAGCTGGCCGCCAACAACATTCTCAGTAATGCCCTGTTGCCGCTCTTCGAGAGTTTCACCAACACAAAGAATTGGAATCAATCCAGCTTCTCTCGCAACTGCGAATTTTTTTGCCACCAGCGCGTTATCTTCACCATAAAGAGTGCGTCGCTCGGAATGCCCTACAAGAACATATTTACAACCAAAATCCCGCAGCATAGATGCAGCCACTTCGCCAGTAAAAGCTCCGCCTGTTTCCGCAGAGAGATTCTGCCCACCCCAAGCAATCGATGAACCAGTTAACTGAGCTTGCGCCTCTGGGATGAAGATATATGGCGGGCAAACCGCCACTTCTGCGTTGGCCACTTCCCCAAGCCCTGCTTTAATCCCTGCCAGCAATTCTTTAATACTTGCCAAAGAACCATTCAATTTCCAGTTTCCAGCGACTAGTGGTTGACGCATGTGCTTTCTCTCTCAATGGAAAAAGAGCGCGCTAGCTTACCGGCCAACGCGTTCAAAATCAATGTGGAATTTATTTTATTACGGCTAATTTTTTTACTATATCCGCAAGTTGATCTGCCATACATGAAACCTGTTGCGCATCACGTCCTTCAACCATAACACGGATTAATGGTTCTGTACCTGATGGACGCAATAACACTCGCCCTTCTCCATTCAATTCAGTCTCAACATCTTTGACTGCCTCTTTTAATGCTGGCAGTTCCATTACATTAACATCTTCATTCACTTTGACATTGACGAGCACTTGCGGGCATTTCTCTAGGCTCGCACAAAGCTCGCTCAGTGGCTTCCCACTTTTATGCACTTCAGCTAACACCTGTAAGGCTGAAACAATACCATCACCCGTTGTTGTACGATCTAAACAGATTATGTGGCCAGACGGCTCACCGCCAAGAACCCACTCTTTTTCTTGCAATCTCTCCAGAATATAACGATCACCCACATTTACACGTTCAAATCCAATCCCGCGCTCTTTCAAGGCAAGCTCAAGACCGAGATTAGACATAACCGTACCAACAACTGAGCCCTTCATTCCACCATTGTCCTGCCGTGACCGAGCTATGATGTACAGTAGATCATCACCATCAAGGATATTACCCTGATCATCAACCATAATAAGGCGATCACCATCACCATCAAGGCCAACACCTAAATCCGCACCTCTATTTACCACTGTTTTAACCAACAGCTCAGGGCTTGTTGAACCAACACCAGCGTTGATATTCACCCCATCAGGTTCTGCGCCTATAGTGATAACTTCAGCACCCAGCTCATCAAAAACAAAAGGTGCAATGTGGTACGTTGCCCCATTGGCACAATCGACAACAATCTTTAAGCCACTAAAATCCATCACGGATGGGATGGTGCTTTTACAAAACTCGATATAACGACCGGCAGCATCGCTAACCCGGTCTGCTTTACCGAGATTTTCAGAACCCACTGTAATCATCTGGCTCGATAGCTCATGTTCAATAGCCAGCTCAACTTCATCCGGCAGCTTGCGTCCCTGCGCAGAAAAAAACTTAATGCCATTATCCTGATGTGGGTTATGCGAGGCGCTAATGACAATACCCGCTTGGGCATGAAGAGTTCGAGTAAGATAAGCGATACCCGGCGTTGGCATGGGGCCAAGCAGACGGATATTTACTCCGGCAGCCACCAAACCTGCCTCTAAGGCAGATTCAAACATATAGCCCGAAATACGAGTATCCTTGCCAATCAAAATACTGCTGTTACCACCTTTTCCAAGCACTCGCCCTGCAGCCCAACCCAGCTTTAATACAAAATCGGGGGTTATATGGCCTTTTCCCACCTGACCACGAATACCATCAGTTCCAAAATACTTACGATCCACTAAGTTCTCCTTAAATCATTTTTGGGAAACTTCAGTACATAAAAATTATAATGAGATAGCTGCTGTAACAGCCAAGGCATCTGCCGTTGGCTTTACATCATGAGTTCTAATTATGCGTGCCCCACGCTCAACAGCTAATACAGCGGCGGCAAGTCCACCAAACATCCGACGGTCAGTAGGTTCATCCAATAACGCACCGATCATTGATTTTCGCGAGAGACCAACCAATATGGGCAAATCTAACGCCACTAACTCCTGCAAATCGCGCAACAAAGCTAGATTATGGTCCAGGGTTTTACCAAAACCAAATCCAGGATCAATCAACAGACGATCATGGGGTATCCCTGCAGCTATGCAGCAATCAATACGTTGGGTTAAAAAGGCTTTTACCTCTGATACAACATTGCTATAGCGTGGATTTTTCTGCATTGTGCGGGGTTCTCCCTGCATATGCATCAAACATACTGGCACATCCAGATCAGCTACCGTTTCTATTGCCCCTGGAGCCTGCAATGCCTGCACATCATTTATCAGCCCAGCACCTGCCTCAACGGCTGCTCTCATGACATTTGGCTTGCTGGTATCAATGGAGATAGGTACTGAAAGAGTATCAGCAATACCCTCAATTACAGATATCACACGATCCAACTCTTCTATTTCAGTAACTGATGGGGCACCTGGACGGGTTGATTCACCACCCACGTCAATGATTGCCGCCCCTTCTTCTACCATTCGCCGTGCCTGTTCCATAGCTAAGTCGAATGATAAAAAATCACCCCCGTCCGAAAAGGAATCGGGGGTGACATTAAGAACACCCATTACCTGCGGCTGAGAAAGGTCGAGCAGTTTTCCTGCACAGTCAATAACAGATGCCGCACCCATTGCTTAAAAAGCCTCAACCACAGCCTACAAGCAGTCCACTCTATTCTAATGCTCAATGCTGGCCAGCTGGACCACCTATGGTATCTTCTCCCTTGTCTTCTTTAGGCGTGTCCTCTGTGACTTCAGCTCCTCCCGTGCCACCAGACTTTGACTCTGGCTCTTCCCAATCAGCTGGAGGGCGTGGTGGCTTTCCGTTCATAAGGTCGTCAATCTGATTACTATCTATAGTTTCATATTTAATCAGCGCATCAGCCATCGTATGAAGAATAGACATACGTTCAGTCAGTATGGTGTGAGAACGCTCATAGTTGCGATCAATAAAGACTCGCACTTCACTATCAATGACAGAGGCCGTATCATCAGACACACTCTTATGTTGCGTAACTGAACGTCCAAGGAAGACCTCTCCTTCGTCCTCACTGTACATCAATGGCCCCAGCTTTTCAGAAAGGCCCCATTTGGTTACCATATTGCGTGCGATCTCTGTGGCACGCTGAATATCATTAGATGCACCTGTTGTGACACTTTCTGGGCCAAAGATGAGCTCTTCAGCAATACGCCCACCAAACAGGCTGGAGATCTGGCTCTCCAACTGCTCTTTGCTCATGCTGTATCTGTCCTCTTCAGGCAGAAACATGGTAACGCCCAATGCGCGGCCTCGAGGAATGATGCTCACCTTATAGACGGGATCATGCCGTGGCACCAGACGACCAACAATGGCATGCCCAGCTTCATGATATGCCGTCAGCTTCTTCTCATCATCACTCATCACCATGGAGCGGCGCTCTGCACCCATCATGATTTTATCTTTGGCCTTTTCCAGATCTTCCATATCCACTTCGCGCTTATTTGCTCGAGCGGCAAAAAGCGCTGCTTCATTGACCAAATTGGCAAGATCTGCTCCAGAAAACCCAGGCGTGCCTCGAGCAATCAATGAAGCTTTGGCATTTTCTGCCATAGGCACTTTGCGCATGTGGACTTTGAGGATCTGCTCACGGCCGCGAATATCTGGAAGCGGAACCACAACCTGGCGGTCAAAACGGCCTGGGCGCAGTAGCGCGGGATCCAATACATCAGGACGGTTGGTAGCAGCAATAACGATGACTCCCTCATTACCCTCAAAACCATCCATCTCAACCAGCAGTTGGTTCAAGGTCTGCTCGCGCTCATCATGTCCGCCACCTAAGCCTGCGCCACGGTGCCGACCAACAGCATCAATTTCATCGATAAAGATGATACAGGGAGCATGCTTCTTAGCCTGCTCAAACATATCACGCACACGGGAAGCACCTACACCCACAAACATCTCGACAAAGTCTGAACCAGAGATGGTAAAGAATGGTACCTTGGCTTCGCCTGCAATGGCTTTGGCTAGCAGGGTTTTACCTGTACCTGGTGACCCCACCATCAGTACGCCACGTGGAATCTTTCCGCCAAGCTTCTGGAATTTTGAAGGATCGCGGAGAAAATCAACCATCTCAGAGACCTCTTCTTTGGCCTCCTCAACACCTGCGACATCATTGAATGACACTTTTATCTGATCTTCGCTTAACAAACGGGCTTTGCTTTTTCCAAAGGACATTGCCCCTCGACCACCACCGCCGCCCTGCATCTGGCGCATAAAAAAGATCCACAACCCTATGAGAATGAAGAGAGGGAACCAATTAATCAGGATAGACATCAGAAGTGAAGGCGGCTCTGGCGGTTTAGCGATGATTTTTACACCACTGTTTAGCAGATCACTTACCAACCCATCATCTTCAGGGCTGTAGGTCGAAAACACTGCCCCACTGGTGTCAACACCTTCAATCTGTCGACCATTAATAACTACTTCACTGACGGTACCGCGCTTTACTTCTTCTATAAACTGAGAGTAAGGCATCGGAAGCGCAGCGGTTTTCTGTGATGTAAAATTATTGAACACAGACATGAGGACAATCGCAATGACCACCCATAGAACCAAATTTTTTACCATATCATTCAAAAGGATACCCTCATTTTGCCGAACTAAAAAACTTAATAACTTCGGCAATCAACTCAATTTTTTCGCTAAGTATTAGCTAACATTACTATACATTATAGCCCTGTGCGACCAAGTAGACTTCTCTGCTTTTAGGCCGAGAAGCGCTTGGCTTCCTAGTCACTACCTTTTTAAAGCTATTACGCAGCTCCCGAAAATAGTCATCATAACCCTCTCCTTGAAAAACCTTTACCACGAATCCACCGTCAGTCTTCAATGTCTGTTTTGCAAAATCCAGTGCCAATTCACACAGATACATGGCCTGAGGCTGGTCAACCACTGCCATACCACTCACATTGGGGGCCATATCAGAAATAACAAGATCAATCGGCCTGTTACCAAGGACTTTTGTCAATTTTTGCAATGGTTCATCTTCGCGAAAATCTCCTTGTATGAACTCAATACCCACCAGAGGTTCCATTTCAAGGATGTCCAACGCTATAACATGGCCCTTGGCACCAACCAGTCGCTTGGCAATCTGGCTCCAACCGCCAGGAGCAGCGCCCAGATCAACTACTGTTTGACCTGATTTCAGAAGTTTATCGCGCTCCTGAATCTCTAACAGCTTGAAGGCAGCTCGGGATCGATACCCTTCCTGCTGCGCTTTTTTTACATACTCATCTTTAAAATGACGATCTAGCCATTGGCGGCTGCTTTTACTCTGTTTACTCACACGTACCGCACTTCCAGAATCTCAAGCTCTCTGATGCCACTGGGGGCCTGAAATGAGGCAATATCACCTTCAGCTTTACCAATAAGCGCACGTGCAATGGGGGATGTTATAGAGATGCGACCCGCCTTAATATCAGCTTCATCCTCTCCAACAATTTGATAGGTGAACTCTTCACCCGTGCTCTCATCAGACACATCCACTGTTGTACCAAACACTACCTTACCGCCAGCATTCAGCGTTGTAACATCAATGATCTGAGCATGAGACAGCTTGCCTTCAATATCCTTGATTCGTCCTTCAATAAAGCCCTGCTCTTCTCTGGCCGCATGATACTCAGCGTTCTCTTTCAGATCGCCATGAGCGCGCGCCTCAGCAATAGCTTGAATAACTTTAGGGCGAGCAACAGTTTTTAGCTCTGTCAGCTCATTGCGTAGTGCTTCTGCGCCACGAACAGTGAGTGGTACCTTACTCATTGTGTTATATCCTCAATAGCGTCCTGTTCTGGTATTGCAGAACATCCAGACAAAAATTTTAATGGAAATCCTGTAGACGATTAACGTCAGAAGATTCAAGTTCTTTCAAAGCCAGGCAGCTTGCTTCTGCACCTGCAATAGTGGTGGTATAGCTGACCTTGTGCTGCAAAGCTGCACCCCTAATTGAAGCTGAGTCTTCCAGCGCCTTTTTACCTTCAGTGGTATTAATGATCAAGTCAAACTGATCATTTTTAATCATATCCACAACATGCGGGCGTCCCTCACCCACCTTATTAACAAGCTCACAATCGATGCCAGAAGCCCGTATAACCTTAGTGGTTCCATAGGTGGCAACAAGATCGAACCCCTGTTCTTTCAAAGATTTAGCAACCTTCACAATACGTTCTTTATCCACATCACGTACACTCAGCAGTGCTCTACCTGATTGCGGAAGTGGATCCCCCGCCCCTTCCAGCGATTTTGCAAATGCTTCACCAAAGGTGCGGCCAACCCCCATAACTTCGCCCGTGGACTTCATCTCTGGACTCAGTACACTATCTACGCCTGGGAACTTAACAAAGGGGAAAACAGCTTCTTTAACAAAATAGTACTCAGGAACAACCTCTTTAGTGATGCCCTGTTCTGCCAAGCTACGGCCAGCCATACAACGCGCAGCCACCTTTGCCAACGGCACACCTGTCGCTTTAGAGACGAAAGGGACAGTACGCGATGCACGGGGATTAACCTCCAGAATGTAGATGTCATCACCTTTGATCGCAAACTGGGTATTCATCAACCCCACCACTTTAAGCTCTAATGCCATCTGGCGCATCTGCTCGCGCATGCGATCCTGTATCTCATTGGATAGCGTATAGGGTGGTAATGAGCAGGCAGAATCACCTGAATGGACACCAGCCTGTTCAATATGCTCCATGATGCCGCCTATCAATACCTGTTCACCATCACAGATAGCATCAACATCAACCTCAATAGCATCATCCAGGAAACGATCAAGCAGTACCGGGGAGTCATTTGATACGCTGACGGCCTCACGCATGTAACGGCGCAGATCTGTTTCATCAAAGACGATCTCCATCGCACGGCCGCCCAGCACATAAGAAGGTCTAACCACGAGCGGATAACCAATCTCCTCGGCTAGCAATACAGCCTCTTCTGGCTCACGCGCAGTACGGTTGGGGGGTTGTAGCAACCCAAGTTTCTGAATCATCTGCTGGAAGCGCTCACGATCTTCTGCTAGATCAATTGAATCAGGTGTGGTGCCAATAATAGGGGCACCCGCTGCCTCCAAATCTTCCGCCAATTTTAGTGGCGTCTGCCCTCCGTACTGCACAATAACACCCACCGGCTGTTCAATATGGATAATCTCCAGCACATCTTCCAGTGTCAGTGGCTCAAAGAAGAGGCGATCAGAGGTATCGTAATCTGTGGATACGGTCTCTGGGTTACAGTTGACCATAATGGTCTCATAGCCATCTTCACGCATGGCAAAGGCTGCATGAACGCAGCAATAGTCGAATTCAATACCCTGGCCAATACGGTTGGGACCGCCACCCAACACCATGATCTTTTTGCGATCCGTTGGCGCAGCCTCGCACTCCTCCTCATAGGTGGAGTACATATAGGCCGTAGTTGCTGCAAACTCTGCTGCACAGGAGTCGACACGCTTGAATACCGGACGGATGCCCAGTGCCAAACGTTTATCACGCAGCTCACCCTCCTGCACACCAGTCAACACAGACAGGCGCTTATCAGAAAAGCCTTTGCGCTTCAGGTAGAAGAGTCGCTCTTTAGTCAGCGCGGCAAACCCCTGCTCTTTAACCTCTCCCTCAATCTTTACCAGCTCTTCGATCTGAACCAGGAACCAGGGATCAACATGGCTGTGGCCAAAGATCTTTTCCAATGACATGCCAGCACGGAATGCATCGGCAATAAACCAGAGTCGCTCAGGGCCAGGTTGGCGAATCTCATCCCGGATAGTCTCCAGTGCATCCTCTGAATCCAGATCCACTACTTCGCACAGCCCATGCTTGCCGGTTTCCAATCCGCGCAGGGCCTTCTGCATTGACTCCTGAAAGGTTCGACCAATAGCCATCACCTCACCCACAGACTTCATCTGAGTGGTGAGACGGTCATCCGCTTTGGGAAATTTTTCAAAGGCAAAACGAGGGATTTTGGTGACGACATAATCTATCGTTGGCTCAAAAGAGGCTGGCGTCGCACCGCCGGTGATTTCATTACGCAGCTCATCCAGCGTAAAGCCCACAGCCAGCTTAGCTGCGACCTTGGCGATAGGGAAACCCGTTGCCTTCGAGGCCAACGCAGAGGAGCGCGACACACGAGGGTTCATCTCAATAATGACCATACGGCCATCTTTAGGATTCACCCCAAACTGCACATTGGAACCACCCGTATCCACACCAATCTCACGCAATACCTGTAACGAGGCATTACGCATAATCTGATACTCTTTATCTGTTAGGGTCTGGGCTGGAGCAACGGTTATGGAGTCTCCCGTGTGTACACCCATCGCATCAAAGTTCTCGATGGAGCAGATGATGATGCAGTTATCTTTATGGTCACGCACAACCTCCATTTCATACTCTTTCCACCCCAGCACCGACTCTTCAATCAGCAACTCGGTGGTAGGCGAGAGATCCAGTCCACGCGTGCAGATCTCATCAAACTCATCTTTGTTATAGGCGATACCACCACCACTGCCACCCATGGTAAATGAGGGGCGAATAATGGTAGGGAATCCAATAGCAGCCTGGACTTGCCGGGCTTCTTCAATACTGTGGGCGATGGCAGAACGCGGCATATCCAGGCCAATCTTTGTCATAGCCTGCCGAAACAGATCGCGATCCTCCGCCTTATCTATAGCCTCACGAGAAGCGCCAATCATCTCCACGCCAAATTCTTCAAGTACGCCGTGACGCTCTAAATCCAGCGCGCAGTTGAGTGCTGTCTGCCCACCCATAGTAGGCAATAGCGCATCTGGGCGCTCTTTCTCAATGATGCGTGCCACCGTCTGCCAGATGACAGGTTCAATATAGGTTGCATCCGCCATCTCCGGATCGGTCATGATGGTGGCCGGATTGGAGTTAACCAGAATAACCCGGTACCCCTCCTCTCTTAGTGCTTTGCAGGCCTGGGCGCCGGAATAATCAAATTCACAAGCCTGACCAATAACAATGGGGCCTGCGCCGATAATCAGAATACTTTGGATGTCTGTACGTTTTGGCATTTGAAATAGTATCTAGTCGCTAGTTGCTTAGCCTTAAATGCATAGAGGGTTTACTTCAACCCTACACAAAATTAACCCGCTGAACGATGCTGCTCTATCAATTCAATAAAATGGTCAAAAACCGGAGCCACATCATGGGGGCCAGGGCTTGCCTCTGGATGCCCTTGAAAACCAAAAGCAGGGCGATCCGTACGATGTATCCCCTGTAGGGAGTCATCAAACAGGGAGCGATGCGTGGCTTTAAGCGTAGCTGGCAGGCTCTCTTCATCAACAGCAAAGCCATGGTTTTGGCTACTTATCATGACGGCGCTTGTTGCCAAATCCTGTACGGGATGATTGGCGCCATGGTGGCCAAACTTCATCTTAGCGGTTTTTGCACCACTGGCCAGCCCTAACAACTGGTGGCCAAGGCAGATACCAAAAGTCGGTACGCCGCTTTCAACAATTTCTTTGATTGCAGCAATGGCATAGTCACAAGGCTCTGGATCGCCAGGGCCATTAGAGAGAAAGACACCATCAGGATTCAGCGCCAACACCTCACTTGCCGGTGTCTGGGCAGGCACCACCGTCAAGCGACATCCTCGGTCAACCAACATACGCAGGATGTTGCGTTTCACACCAAAGTCATAAGCAACCACGTGGTGGGGAAGCGCCTGGGCATCTGCTGGCAATCCCTCTTCCAATGACCAAGAGCCCTGATTCCATGGATAAGATGAATCAATCGTCACCTCTTTAGCCAGATCCATACCTTTAAGGCCTGAAAAGCCTTTGGCAGCAGCCAAGGCAGCAGCCTCATCAATATCATCACCAGCCAGGATGCAGCCGCTTTGCGCCCCTTTCTCACGCAGAATACGTGTCAGGCGGCGGGTATCTATATCGGCAATGGCGACTACACCATTCTTTCGCAGATATTCGTCGAGTGATATCTGATTGCGCCAGCTACTCGCAGCCAGCGGCAGATCACGGATTATCAACCCAGCAGCATCAATACGTGGAGACTCTTCATCTTCATCATTGGTGCCGGTATTTCCAATATGGGGATAGGTCAGGGTAACAATCTGGCGGCAGTAGGAAGGATCAGTCAGAATCTCCTGATAGCCGGTGATAGCGGTATTAAATACCACCTCTCCCACCGTCTGACCATCAGCACCGATAGATTCACCCCGAAAAAGGGTGCCATCTTCAAGGACCAAAAATGCAGGTTTTCTCAAGAAACACTCCGGAGCAGGCATAAAAAACGGGATGAGTTCTGTGAACCCGCCCCGCTTCTAAATCAATTAGGATGCAACAAGACTAGAGTCCGTCGCGAAGCTGTCGAATTCTACTTGATTGTAGCTGCCCATGTCCAATTTCTCTGGTCTTTGATATTCACAATACTGGCTATTCTGAATGAGGCATGGTGTCCTCTTAATATCTGTAGCAGCCACTCATAAAAACAGCGCATGAAATGGTATATTCTTACCACAAATGAATAGCGAACCCCCTCATGACTATGCTGCCCTCGCCCAGAGAATCAAACAGTGGGCAATGGATTTAGGCTTTCAGGAAGCCGGTATCACTAGCACTGACCTTGGCTCAGCTGAACAACGGCTAATGGCATGGTTGGATCAGGGATACCACGGCAAAATGGAGTATATGGCTGAGCACGGCAAGATGCGAAGCAGACCACAGGAGCTAATTCCCGGCACACTTCGTGTTATTTCCGTTCGCATGAATTATCTGGCTGATATTGATAGCAACCCGCTAAACACGCTTGCTAACCCAAACAGCGCTTACATTTCACGTTATGCATTGGGGCGTGATTACCACAAACTGATCCGCTCACGACTTGTAAAACTGGCGGATAAGATCAGGGGTGAGATCGGGAATTTTGACTCAAGGGCCTTTGTTGACACCGCGCCCGTCATGGAGAAAGCCATTGCTGCCCAGGCAGGACACGGCTGGATTGGCAAACACTGTATTGTTGTTAATCGTGATGCCGGATCATTCTTCTTTTTTGGTGAGCTGTTTACCAATCTCCCTCTACCCACTGATAATGCAGGTGATGATCACTGTGGCAGTTGTCGTCGATGCATTGATATCTGCCCCACACAGGCCATTATTGCTCCGTATAAATTGGACGCACGACGCTGTATCTCTTATTTAACCAACACGCTACGGGAATCAATACCCATTGAACTTCGCCCACTCATTGGGAACCGTATTTTTGGCTGTGATGACTGCCAGCTAATTTGCCCTTGGAACCAATATGCTGCCAAAAGCAGTGAACAGGATTTTATGCCCAGGCAAGGGCTTGATAATGCACAACTGGTAGATCTGTTTGCCTGGACAGAAGGAGAGTTTCTAAATCGCATGGCAGGCTCAGCCATTCGTCGTATTGGGCACAACTGTTGGCTAAGAAATATTGCAGTTGCACTGGGCAATGCACCAACCTCTAATGAGGTAATTGCAGCCCTACAATCCAGAGCAGATCATGAATCTAAATTGGTGCGAGAGCATGTTGCTTGGGGGCTAGCCCAGCATTCAATCTGAACCAGGCATCCGCAGAAAATTTTCACGGTAGTAAACAAGCTCATCGATAGAATCTTTAATATCATCCAGTGCCAGATGTTTGGACTCTTTTCTGTAGCCTTTTGCCATATCAGGCGACCAGCGATTAGCCAGCTCTTTGAGGGTACTGACATCCAGATTGCGATAATGAAACCACTCTTCCAGCTTGGGCATACAGCGCGCCATAAAGCGTCGATCCTGGCAAATACTGTTACCACACATGGGGGATTTCCCTTTAGGCACATATTTTTCCAAAAAGGCCAATGTTTCTACCTCAGCCTCTGCTTCATCATATTGGCTGGCACGAACCCGTTCAATCAGCCCAGAGTGACCATGCTGTCGCTGATTCCATTCATCCATGCCGTCCAGCATGCTCTCTGACTGATGGATAGCAATCATTGGCCCTTCAGCCAGAATATTGAGGTGAGCATCAGTTACTATTGTTGCAATCTCAATAATCAAATCATTCTGGGTATCCAGGCCTGTCATCTCCAGATCAATCCAGATCAGGTTCTTTGGATCTTGCGCCATTCATTACTCCGTAGTTAAGAAACAGTTATATAGAGCCAATTCTAGCAGAGTAAGACCTCAACCTATATCTTCTTACAGAAGGGGTGAAACTGCCGAAACAATTTTAGGCTAAAGGCCATCAGATTCTAGCTGCCACCTTGTAGCCAATACGAACTAACCTGTATCCTTCGGCCATGCATGTTTTCACTCAACTTTTCCTATTCGCACTTAGTCTTGGGCTTTTGATTCAGATCTGGCTGCTTTGGCGACACAAACAGCATGTCTCAAAACACCAACACCAAGTTCCTCCAGCCTTTGCTGACTCTGTCTCATTGGATGAACATCAAAAAGCTGCCAGCTACACCCTGACAAGAGTTAAAGCAGCTGGATTTGAGTTGATATTAGGCACTCTGCTCTTACTGGCCTGGACGCTGGGGGGCGGATTAAACTGGCTGCACCAGATCTGGGATAGCACTACACTCAGCTCACTCCCAGCAGGCGTAGCGTTCATTCTCTCTGCATTTCTCATTATGGGGCTATTGGACATTCCCATAAGTGTATGGCGCACTTTTTCTCTTGAAACACGCTTTGGCTTTAATCACACCACCCCCCGACGTTTTATCATCGACCTACTGACTCAAACCGGCTTGATGCTTCTCATTGGTACGCCACTTCTTTGGGTAATACTCTGGATCATGGAGAGCATTGGATCACTCTGGTGGCTTGCTGCATGGGCAGTCTGGATTGCTTTCACTCTTCTCATGACCTGGGCCTACCCTACCTTTATTGCACCACTGTTCAATAAGTTTGAGCCACTTGAAGATACCGAACTTAAAGACCGCATTCAGCAACTGCTCACTCGGTGCGGTTTTTCCAGCAATGGCATCTTTGTCATGGACGGTTCTCAACGTTCAAGCCATGGCAACGCCTATTTCACCGGACTAGGCAAAAGCAAACGTATTGTATTTTTTGATACATTGCTTGAAAGCCTTTCAGCTGATGAGATGGAGGCCGTTCTGGCTCACGAACTGGGGCATTTCAAACGAAAGCATGTTTTAAAGCGGATGGTCACGATGTCGCTCGTTTCACTTATTGGGCTAGCCCTGCTGGGATGGCTATCTCAACAGCCTTGGTTTTTTAGTGCCCTGGGTATGCAGCAAACCTCTGATGCAGCTGCGCTACTCCTTTTTCTGATGGTCATCCCGGTTTTTAGCCAGTTCCTGCAACCCTTTTCCAGCTGGCTAATGCGTAAGCAGGAATTTGAAGCCGATGATTACGCTACCGAGCAGGCTAATCCTGCAGCCATGATCCAAGCACTAGTAAAACTCTATCGTGAGAATGCCAGCACCCTTACACCTGATCCACTCTACTCGGCTTACCATGACAGCCATCCGCCCGCACCTATTCGGGTAAGCCATATCGCCGCCAGCATAAACAGCACTTCAACATAATGGCAAAACAACGGCTAAGCCAACGCCAACAGGCGCGTATCCAAAACATACAAGAGAAGCGCCGTAAACGTGTGGCAGAAAAAGCCGAAAAAGAGCTGGAGCACACAGAGGGACAACCACAAAAAGGCATTGTGATTACCCGCCACGGGCAAAACCTGGTGGTCGCTGATGAAGAAGACACCCTACATCACTGTCTGTGGCGGCGAAATGTTGGCCATATCGTCTGTGGCGACAACGTGGTCTGGCAATCTACCGGCCACGAGCAAGGTGTGGTGACTGCACTACTTGAGCGACAATCTGTGCTGGCCAGGCCAGATTACAGTGGTAGGGAGAAACCTCTAGCGGCCAATATCACCAAACTGGTCATTGTTTTAGCTCCCCTGCCTGAGCCCAGCGAATACCTGCTCGACCAGTATCTGGTCACTGCTGAAACCATCGGTGTTGAAGCTGTGATTGCGTTCAATAAGAGTGACCTATTGGATCAGCCCGCAACACAAGCACTCATCCAACGTTTTGCTCACTATGTGGATATTGGCTATCCACTCATCCAAATCAGCGCTAAATTCGAGCACGGTCTTGACCCACTCATCCAGCATCTTACGGACGAAACCAGCATCCTGGTTGGCCAATCTGGCGTGGGGAAATCCTCTCTAATCAACGCCCTGCTTCCGGATCAGGATATTCAGGTTGGGCGACTATCCAAGGCAACCGGGCTTGGGCGGCACACCACGTCAGCTACAACCTACTACTCCCTCCCTGACGGAGGTCATCTGATTGATTCACCTGGCGTGCGCAGCTTTCGACTAGTCGAATTAAGCAAGTCGCAATTAGAGAGGGGGTTTAAAGAGTTTGCGCCTTTTCTTGGGCACTGTCGATTTAGTGATTGCCGCCACCTTGAAGAGCCAGAGTGTGCCCTACGGCAAGCCGTTAATGATGGGCAGATAGATCAGCGGCGACTGGAAAACTTCCTGCATTTAGCTCAACAACAGAACAAACGCTAGGATTAGCTAGATACAAGCCCTGTTCTTACCTTCTCGTTTGGCTTGGTACAGCCTGTCATCTGCATATTTGATGAGCTCCATCACTGTGGAGCCATTTTCTGGGTAACTAGAGACCCCAGCACTGATTGTAATGCGACGATGAGGGAACTTGTACTCAGCCACTATACGTATCAATCTTTCTACAAAGGGCGTCACTTCATCGACACAGAGTTCAGGCACCAATATTGAAAACTCTTCACCACCAAAGCGGCTCACCGTATCAGAAACCCGAGCAGCCTTCATTAGCAGCCTCGATACCGCTTTTAACACCTTATTCCCTTCAAGGTGTCCAAACTCATCGTTGTAGGCTTTAAAATCATCAATATCAATCATGACCAACGAATAACAAGTATTGTGCCGCCTTGCCCGTTGATCCTCTTTCTCAATCTGTTCCATCAGACTACGATGATTAAGCAGCCCCGTCAGGCCATCATGCTGGCTTTGATGCCACAATTTTTCAATGGATTTGACCCGTGCTACCGTCAGTGCAGCATAGATAGTTAACAGTGAAAAGAGTGAGATATCCTCTGTTCTGATCTCTTTTCTTTTAAAGTCATTCAAGTAAAGAATGCCCACAACACTACGCTGAATAATCAATGGTGCTGCCAATACCGACTTAACCCCTTCAGCAATCAATAAGGGGTTTGGATCTGGTGATTCAGCAATATCAGCAAAAAAGAGTGGGGTTGTCTGGTTCAACAACATGTCAGTCAGGCCACCCTGTCTGATCTTCCATTTACCATCTACATTAAACTTTTCACTAAACCCCTTGGCCGCAACAAGTATCATCTCTTCGCCCGTATCATCACAGATGGCAAGGGAGCCTGCTGGCATATTCAAAAGCTTTGATGCATATTCAACAACGGCATATGACGCATCTGCCATGCTGTCAATATTCTCAATAATTTCACCCAGATGGCAGAGGCTTTCATGCTCCTTTAGTGTTCTGTCTCGCTCAGCAAGCCGCCTCCTGCGCTCCTCTGTAATCTGCCACATCAACATTGCAGACAAACCGCCCATCAACTCTGTTTCAGGTGGCAGTACCTTACGAAGCTCTGCGGCCATCTCTTCTGAACCTGTCACATTAATAACAACATCAATATCATCAGGTTCCAAAACGGGAAGCTTAGTATAAAAAGGGATATTTAATTTAACAGTGCTTTTAACCCCAAATGCATCTGGATCTGTATCAAATGCAAATACGATATCAATACATGGGTTGTCTTTCAGTATGTGTAGTACTGCAGTACCGCCCCTGCCACATCCGACAATGCCAATTTTCAGGTTAGGCTGCACTACATCATGGCCATTTGGCACATAGGCATTCATAACCCCTAAGGCTACTGCACGATCAATAGCATGCCCTCGGGTACGAACATTTAATTTTTGCCGGATATCCTTAAGATGGGAAGCCAATTTTTGCTTGGTTAAATTAAGGGAAGAGCATACCTCTGTATCTGCTTTACCCTTTTGTAGTCTTTTTAGGATTGAAAGCTCAACTGGAGATAACAGCACACCATCAACAGGAGCTATCGTAAGGTCTTCAGTATCAGTCATTTACAGATGTCTCACCCAGTATCCCCTTTCCTTCCTTAAAGTAGATTCAAGAAAAATAGCAAAAAAATTGATATTTATCTTGATTATCGGCCAACCATCCGTGACTTTCTCTATTACAACTATAGGCTATTTTCTAATTACGGATATGCCTTATTGCACACTGAATCTACATTCCATTCTAAACATTTTCCAGGTCACAGTGGAGCATCGGCTCAAATACAAATATTTGGTTTTATTTATTTGCAAAACTTTAGCAATCTTGAGCCCATTGCAGCTAGTAATGCATCTACTGGCAGAACTGCGACAACTTTAATACTAGAAGAGAGTCCTTCAATCATGCGCCTAAAACTATGGTTTATGACTTGGTTTAGAAGGCTAATTATTAGCTATATAGTTGATACTACCTTAGCTACTTGATGCAAGGCTTTGATTATAATAGGAAAGAACTTTGCGAACATAACGCTGGGTTTCAGGGTAAGGAGGAATACTATTGCCATATTTTTTTACAGCATTTTCACCCGCATTATAGGCCGCAAGGGCCAAGCTCAAATCAAACTTAAATTCTTTGAGCAAATCCCGCAGGTAACGGGCACCAGCCTTTAGGTTTTGTTCTGGATCCCAACGCCCCCGTTTACTCACACCGTAGCGTTGGGCCGTTCCTGGCATTAGCTGCATCAACCCCACTGCTCCTGCCCGTGATTTAGCACGCGGGTCATAGGCAGATTCAGCTAACACAACAGCATGCAGCAATTCAGGGCGCAGGTTTAAATCCTGGGCAGCTGCCGTAATCATTGAACTATAACGTTTACGATTTTTTTTGAAGGTTTTGGTGGCCTCAATTGAAGCAGTAGACTTTGGCTGGCGAATCACGCTCTTCAGCTTATAGTTACCTTTTAGCGGGTGATCAGTGAAGTGGGTGTGCCCCTTTGCATCGACATATCGGTAGATATCAGCAACTGCACTCTGTGCCAGCAACATTAAAATCACCCCTCCCATCAGGAGGTGTCGTATTTTTATCACTGCCTTTTCTTGCATAATCACTAATGTTTTAGCCAAATCATTGATTCATTTAAGTATAGATCGGCTTGCAGCCACATGAACTTAAACCCGTTCTCAACAATGACTTCCCGTTAGCGGCCACAGCACTTTTTATATTTCTTACCGCTACCACAGGGACAGGGCTCATTACGGCCCACCTTAGGAGCTTCATGTTGCTGAGTGGATGGTGGAACCAATTTGCCATCCACATAGTACCAACGCCCATCCTGGCATTTGAATTCACCCAATTCATGATGAGACTGAATAGTCCCTTTCTCCCGGTAAGTTGCTATAAACTCAACCTTACCTTCGTCTCCCTGCTCATCAACAGAAACGACTTCAAGTTTGAGCCAATCTGAATTATCCGCCCAACGTTTAGTTGCCGCAGGATCATGATCATCACGATGCTCCGGGTGCAAGCTATCTGTCAGATAGGCAATTTCACCTTTGGCATAAGCACTGAAGCGGGAGCGCATCAGGGCTTCAGCAGAATCCGCCGTTTTACTTCCGGCATGTAGCGGACCACAGCAGACATCGTACTCTTTACCAGAGCCGCAGGGACATGGGTTCATATTTTATCCTTTCTCAATTCTTAATGGTTATTTATGCGGAGATTATAAGGTTTGATTGCTTCTACAAACCAGCCTAATTAAGGATTAAAGCCCCAGCTCTTTCCAGCGCTTCTCAATACGCTTGAGTGAAATTGGGGAAGGTGTCTTTAATTCCTGAGCAAATAGGGAGATCCGCAGCTCCTCAAAGCCCCATCGCAGCTCATCAACTCTTGTATCCAATTTGCCTGTTTTACGGATAGTTTGATCCTTCTCCTGCCACTGACTGTAGAGTGACTGCATCTCTCGCATATACTGAAGATCACGCCCTGCCGCATGCCCCATTTTATCTCGACGCATCGCAATAGCTTTCAAGTAACACGGGAAGCGCTGTAGATTTTGCCACGGCGTATATTGCAGAAACCCTCTAAACACCAGACGATCAAGCTGTTGCTTCATATCTGAAATCATAGGTATTAGGTTGATGGGCATATTGCCCGACAGTATCTTTCGCGTACGTTGATACTCATCAAGTATATGGCTAACAAGTTTGCAGACCTCATGAGCCACTGCCATCAACTCCCCCTTCTTTTCTGTGATGCGCCCGTTAAATTGCGATTCAGTTCGAATGGGTGGGTAGCCGATAATAAAGGTTCTATCCACAATCAGTGAGATCAGCTCGGCTTCCAGATTCTTCGGCAGATTAGCTTCCAACCCTGCCGGTGGCTTTGCTACTTTGGCATATTGCAGGTGCATGGCGCGTAGTTCGGGTAGATTTCGTCGCAGATAGCGAATTTCCTGCGCAAGTTTCAACATGATCAAGCCACGCAGCCCTGCCTTCATGGCTTGATCAGCCTTGGGTTTGGAGTCCAATACACGAATAGCTATTTGATCTCCCTGAGTAATCAGGGCTGGGTATCCCTGCATTTTAATACCAGCTCGCTTAAGTGATACCGTCTCCGGCAGCTCACCAAAATCCCAGTCATTCAGATCATCTCGTTCCAAACCTGAGACCGGCAAAGCTTTGAAGCTTTGTTCAGCTGCATCACCATGCTCTTTTTTTAACTGATGCAGATTCTGCCCTGTTGCAACAGAGCGCCCTTTATCATTAACAAGGCGATAGCTCATCTTGAGATGTGCTGGCATATCCTGTTGTTGCCAAGCATCTTCAGGAATATGCACACCGGTCATGCGCTTGAGCTCCTCCCCAAGAAGGCGTGTCAGGGGCTTATCTGATGGCTGCATGGCTTTGAGGCAGGCATCAGCATAATCCGGAACGGGTACAAATGATTTGCGCAGCTGTTTAGGTAGGCCGCGTAGCAGAGCAATAATCTTCTCCCGCAGCAGCCCCGGAACCAACCATTCACAACGCTCTTCAGAGACTTGATTAATCACCGCCAGTGGAATCTTGAGTGTGACACCATCACTCTCTTCACCTGGTTTGAAGTGGTACTCTAACGGTAGAGGGATGCCTTCCATATTTAACACATCCGGATAGAGTTCATCAGTGACCTCCCCGGCATCACGCCGCATTAATGCCTCTTGCGTCATGTGCAGCAGTTTGGGTTGCGAGCTAGAGGTTTTCTTCAGCCACTTCTCAAAACCCGCTCCGCTATAGATACCTTCAGGGATACGTGCATCATAAAAGGTGTAGATTGCCTCATGATCAACCAAAATATCCTGCCGACGCGCTTTACTCTCCAGATGCCAGATGTGGTCTATCAGCTCCTGATTGTGGCGAAAAAATGGGGCACGAGTGCGGTAATCACCCTCCACCAGGGCATTGCGAATGAAGATCTCCCGTGATTCTTCAGGGCTGATTGGGCCAAAGTTGACCTTTCTTTTTGGAGTTAAAGTTATGCCATATAAAGTGGTTTTCTCATAGGCGGCAACCTGAGCTGCACGCTTTTCCCAGTGCGGTTCAGAATAGTTACGCCGAATCAAATGCCCTGCTGCAGCTTCAATCCAAGCGGGCTGAATCTGTGCAGTAATACGAGCATACTGTTTGGTCGTCTCCACCCGCTCTGCAGCCATGACCCATTTGGGTGATGACTTAAATAGACCTGATCCTGGAAAAATCCAGAACCGGCTACCTCGTGCACCCAGGTACTCTTTATCCTTATCCCGGAAACCAATATTACTCAGCAAGCCTGTCAAAATCGCTTGGTGAATTGCTTCATACGAAGCCTCGGCCTGATTATCATGAAATCCCATTTCATGCAGCTGACCATTTAATTGATGCTGGACATCATGCCACTCTTGTACCCGAACCCATGAGAGAAAGCGTTGTTTGCAGAGTTTACGAAATTTACTCTTTGAGAGGTGGCGGCGCTGCTCTTCCAGATAGTTCCAAAGGGCAAGAAAACCCAGGAAATCTGACTCTTCATTTTGAAACTCCCGATGCATCTCATCAGCTGCCTGCTTGTGCTCCAGAGGACGCTCTCGAGGATCCTGCACGCTAAGGGCTGCTGCAATCACTGACACTTCACGCAAGGCACTGCCATGCGCGGCTGCCAGTAGCATTCGGCTGATCCTCGGGTCCACCGGCAATGCTGCCAGCTGTCTACCCAGGCGCGTGATACGTTTATCACCACCAACGGCCCCCAGCTCCTCTAACAGTCGATAGCCATCTCTAATCAGCCGGTGATCAGGTGGCTCAATAAAAGGGAAATCCTCCAGCTCCCCAAAACCAAGCATCTTCATCTGTAAGATAACAGCTGCCAGGTTGGTGCGCTGGATCTCAGGCTCTATAAATTCACGCCGGGCCTGGAAATTCTCTTCATCATAAAGACGGATACAGACCCCATCACTAATACGTCCACAGCGGCCTTTGCGCTGATTTGCACTCGCCTGTGAAACACGCTCAATAGGAAGCCTCTGCACCTTACTTCGGTGGCTATAGCGGCTGATGCGAGCAAACCCAGGATCAATAACATAGCGAATGCCAGGTACGGTCAGGGATGTCTCTGCCACATTGGTGGAAAGAATAATCCGTCGCCCCCCATGAGGCTTAAAAATACGCGCCTGTTCAGCAGCGCTTAATCGGGCAAAGAGTGGCAACACCTCCGTCTGCAGCATACGATGCTTGCGCAGGGTCTCAGCTGTTTCACGAATCTCACGCTCACCACTGAGAAAGACCAGAATATCCCCTCGATCAGCTGTCGACAGCTCATCCACGGCATCTACAATTGCCTGCTGCATGGGGTCATCCCGCTCACTCCCCTCCTCATCTAGCGGACGATAGCGAACCTCAACCGGATAGGTTCGCCCGGATACCTCAATTACTGGGGCATTATTGAAGTGTCTCGAAAAGCTTTCAGGGTCAATGGTAGCTGAGGTGATAATCAGCTTTAAATCAGGCCGCTTAGGCAATAGCTGCTTAAGATAGCCAAGCAGAAAATCAATGTTGAGACTGCGCTCATGCGCTTCATCAATAATCAGCGTGTCATATTCATTCAGATAGCGATCCCGTTGAACCTCTGCCAACAAAATACCATCCGTCATCAGCTTGATATGCGTTTCCGGCCTGACATGATCCTTGAAGCGTACCTTGTAGCCAACAGCAGTGCCTGGCTCTCGTTCCAATTCACTGGAGATACGACTCATCAGGCTGCGAGCTGCAATACGCCGCGGCTGAGTATGGCCAATTCGGCCAGCAATACCACGCCCCAGAGAGAGGCAGATCTTTGGCAACTGGGTAGATTTACCAGATCCCGTCTCACCACAGAGGACAATGACCTGATGCTTTTCTATCGCCGCTGCTATCTCATCCCGACGGGCACTGATGGGCAGATCATCCTGAAACTTAGGGGTTGGGCATTGCTCACGGCGACGCAGCAGTAGCTGTTGAGAAACATCGATATCATGTTTCAGCTGTTCTAGCCCTGATTCAAAGGGTTTACCTGTTTGCTTACGTTGCTGGAGATTGCGCAAGCGTCTACGCAGACCGTGGCGGTCGACCTGCATGCAGCATTCAATATCTTTATATGAAGGAAACGACAAAAAACTCACAGGGGGTCATCAGCACCGCATGACCACAATCAGAAAAAAGTGTGAGGAGTATAAACGATTAGCAGCTAATCGCGCTTTCCAAAGGAAGAGTGGGTATAACTTTAGGCTTTTGGATCGGTGTTACATTAAGCGAACCAAAATTAAGCCATTTTGTGAGTGGCTCCCACTGCTCCCGGTCTTTAGCAGTTGATTCAGAATAATATTCATAGATGCCCTGCCCCTGCTCCATCGCATTGACATAGTTCTGGCTATCATTGATTCGTGCAACAACGGGGAGGCCACAATTTTCAAGAAACTGATCCAAAACATCGTAGGAGCGTGTGCCTGAGCGGATTCTATTAGCAATAATGCCAATCTGTTTTTTCTTGGTACTGACTTTTTCAACCCGTTTCAACTGTTCAATAAAATCTGCTGTTGCCTGCATATCAATAACAGACTGCATGACTGGAACCAGCACAACATCTGTCTGTCGTAGCAGATCTACCATTTGACTGGCATTCATTCCAGCAGGGGTATCCACTATCATGACTTCAGTATCAAAACCTGCATATATTTGCCAACTACGGGTCAAACCGGCTTTTTGCCTAACAGCATTGATGCACTTTATAGAGGGAAGATCATCATCTCGAAGCTCATGCCAGCGTCGACTTGACCCCTGTGGGTCGTAATCCATCAGGGTTGTACGGAGTTTTGTAGAGGCAAAATAGCTGGCCAAACCGGTTGCTATTGTTGTTTTACCGCATCCACCTTTCGTATTAACCAATGTTATTCTTAGCATCGCCCCTTCCTACCACCGGATGGCTAAAAATAGCACTTATTACCGGATGATCCGCCTGAAGATATATCAATAAGACATTGAATTCAAACAGGAATATTATAGTTTATTATGGAAGCTTCTATACGACTTAAAGCCAGCGAATACAATACTACACCTCGTAGTAAGGGAATTCAACACAGTAACCCCGTACATGTTCAAGTGGAGTAATTTTGCCGATAAACGGCAGCAATCCACACCATATTATTCTGCTAACTCCATTTTTAACTGAATTTCAGTTTCACCAAAAAAGAACCGTTTTCTTCGCACCACAATATCCAATTGATCACCTGGTTTTTTATCCACAAGGAAAACCCTGAGATCAGTTAACATCTCAGTAGAAACCCCATTAAGCGACAGAATAACATCACCTTTTTCCATGCCCGCTTTTTTTGCAGCACTCCCGGGAAGCACACCACTAACTACCGATTTCTTATCATCTGCCAATATGATTCCCATACGTCCTTTGGGTGGCAGCTTGGCATCCTCAGGATAAAGTAAAAAATCGCCCACACCTGGTCTAACTTCAACACTATCTGCAGGCAGTACAATACTGCTCTCTACTGGAATTCGTCGATTTACGCGTTGTGGAATACCCGTTCCATCCGCTAAATGGCCAATGCCTGCAAGCACCACCAATCGTTTCTCTGGGTTTTCCTTCAGGTACTCTGCGGCCCGCTCTGCCATGCCTTCATCCCATAACAGTTGAACCTCCATGAAACGCTCATATGAGCGCCCTTCACCATGTGGGTGTTGGTAAAAAATATCTTTTATTCGCTTTTTATATAGCGAATTCGACTCATCAATATCATCAGGTATCTTACTCTTCTCCTCGTCTGTCAGAGCAGCCATCCCTTCAGCTCCCACTTTTCGCGTAATCTCCTTGGGGATATTTAGCGCTATCAGTGGAATAGCATGCTCTTTAGCATAATCCAGAATGGGCTTGTAGTGGCGATAATCATATGCCCAGCGGATATAATATTCCGTCTTGCGAAGCATCTCTTTTTCATCCAGAGCACCCGCAATATAGTCATCCAAATACTGCTGGAATGGCTGTTGAAAAAACTCCAAGCCAATTGCAATATTAGGGTCAATCTCATGTAACCTGCGGATGACCTCAAGCTGACTCAGGTGGTGACCATAAGTGGTGTGAGCTTCACCAACATAAATCACCCTGTCCTTAGCCAACTCAGAGATAATGGTATCCAACGTAGGCATGTTACGAAGATCCAATACGAGTCCGGCTGTTTTTACTTCTGGCTCATTGTCTTCTGCTTCTTCAGTTTCATGAGGCTGAGATTTGTCTCCTGCAATTGCATGTGGCGCATGCCCATGTTGTGACCTAACCTGACAGGCACTAAGACCTTGCAGCATCAGAACAGCGAGAATAGTCCAACGTAATATTTGTTTTATCATGAACATCCCATTTCTTATGTCAGTAGCAGTTAATCAGTATGAAGATAGTAGCAATGATTTACAGATCATTGGAGAATAGCCTGATTAAAGATCTAATGGAGCCTATTAATGCCCCAATGCCATCATAGTTTCTATTGCCTGCTGCTGATTCTGTTCAGCCAAATCTGTCTTGCAGAGACCATCACCCACCATGACCTTAAAGTAACACTACAGCCATCTAAAGGTCAGCTCAAGGTAGAGGATATTATTTCCCTGCAACATGAAACTACTGAGATCAGATTTGCACTTCATCGCAATCTAAAAATCAAACCATCACCAGGTATTACCATTACACCAATCAAAGCTTATGACACCGCAGCAGCAGTACCAGTTCAACACTATCAAGCCAAACTTACACATCCTGGGGATCAATTCAACCTGCACTATAGTGGAACCATTGAACATTCTCTCCAGCAGATTTCTGAAGATTACGCAGGTGACCTAACTCAGACCCCTGGATTGATTTCTTCTGATGGCGTATACCTGAATACCGCCAGTTACTGGTTTCCCCGTATAGACTCAGAATATCTAACCTTCTCCATGCAGACTCAACTGCCTAACGGGTGGCAATTAGTTAGCCAGGGACAACAATTGGAAAATGGTTGGGAAGAGTTATCACCTCAAGATGATATTTATATCATCGCGGCTCCTTATCAAATATATCAGCGAAAAACACCCGATGCAGAAGCTATGGTCTACCTGCGCAGTACTGACCCAATCACTGCCAACAACTACCTTGATGCAACTGAGCATTATTTGGCACTCTATAGCAAACTACTTGGAGCTTATCCTTACGCCAAGTTTGCTTTGGTCGAAAACTTTTGGGAAACCGGCTATGGCATGCCTTCATTCACTCTTCTTGGCCCTACTGTTATTCGCCTACCATTTATAATCCACACCTCTTATCCACATGAAATTCTCCACAACTGGTGGGGCAATGGTGTTTATCCAGACTATGCATCTGGCAATTGGAGTGAAGGATTAACATCCTATCTGGCAGATCATTTACTACAAGAACAGCGGGGCTTGGGAGCTGATTACCGTCGTACAACACTACAGCGCTATGCTGATTCAGTAAAATCACAAAAGGATTTCCCACTAACTGCTTTTCGCGGACGCCATGGACAGGCAAGCCAAGCTATTGGCTATGGCAAAACCATGATGTTTTTTCACATGTTACGTCAACAGCTGGGAGACAAAACATTCATTGAAGGGCTGCGATATTTTTATAAAAACAATCTTTTTAAGACTGCGAGTTTTAACGCACTTCGCGATGCTTTTGAGTTCATCAGCAAAAAAGAGTTAAGTGTAGAATTCAGTCAATGGACTACGCGTATCGGCGCACCTTCGCTTCAGCTCAGCAATGTGCTCATAAAGAAAATAACTACTGGATACAATCTCACTGCAACATTAAAGCAAACTCAAGCTGAACCAGCCTTTAATCTACACGTTCCAATACTGATTCAAATGGAAGGAGAGGATCAATATAGCAGTCATATTTTTTCGATGAATCAAAAACAAGAAACAGTAAATCTAGATTTTGGTGCCCTGCCATTACGGATCAAGATCGACCCTCAATTTGATCTCTTCAGACAGCTTGATCCGAGTGAAATACCCAGCTCATTTGCACAGCTATTTGGTGCAGACCAAGTATTAATTATACTTCCTTCAAACGACCCTAATGCACTAAAAATTGAATATAAAAACCTGGCTAATACCTGGGCACAACATTCACCAACACTAAAGATCGTATGGGATACAGAAATTAAAAGCCTACCAGTAGATCGTGCAATATGGCTTTTTGGGCAAAGCAATAAATTTCTGAAAGAAGTGCACGAATCAATGGAAACACAGTTATTTCAAAATAGAGCCAAGCAACTTGTTTTGAATAAAAAAGAGTTTCCAAAAACAGCTCACAGCTTTGCAGTAACCGCATCTAACCATTTTAACTCAAAGCATACTATTGGATGGATTTCAGCGCATTCACCAATAGCAATCTCCCATCTTTCCAGAAAGCTACCCCACTACAAAAAATACAGTTATCTTGCGTTCAAAGGAGATGAAGTTAGAAATATATACAAAGGGAAGTGGCCGCTAAATGAGTCAGCATTAAACTTTACCACGCTTAAAGGCCGTGCTACACCTGAACTACAATTAACCCCGTATCCAGTTCTCACTCACACAACCGAGGCCCGCAACAAATATTAAAGTTTATCATCCTGCTTCATAACAAACGCGGTTTCGCCCCATTGATTTTGAGGTATACAGCGCCTTATCTGCCCTCTCAATCAAGCTTATTTTGGTATCATCTTTGCCTAACTCTGAAACACCCATGCTAACTGTCACAGAAATATTAACACCCTCATCAGAGTATTGGCTTTTTTCAATCAACTGGCGCAACGATTCTGCTTTTTTATACGTACAACCACCTGATGTTTCTGGCAGAATAATCGCAAATTCTTCTCCACCATAACGACTATTAATATCGCAAGTTCTTGACGAATCTTCAATCAATCCAGCCAACCATCGCAATACACAATCACCCACTAAGTGACCATATGTATCATTGATATTTTTAAAGTGATCGATATCCAGCATGATTAAAGAGAGAGAGGTATTGTAGCGACGTGCGCGATCTAACTCTTTGTCGATTAGCAAATGCATTTCTCTATGATTATAGAGACCAGTTAAACCATCATGCGAAGCAATCTCCCGCAACAATTGGTATTGAGCAGCAATTTCTATTGCATAGTCAATCGCTATCGCCAAATGATCCGGCGTAATTTCACCTTTTTTTAGATAATTCAGAGCGCCCCATTGCTTAATTTCTTTGTATATTTCACGCCCTGTTTCTGCAGATAAAAAGATTATTGGCGCATGGCAGTCATTTTCTTTGGCATAGCGCAGCAGACTAATACCATCACCCTCGCCCAGCCTATAATCCATGAAAATCACATCATAGTGATTATTTAAAATCTCACTTTGACCAGAACTAAATGTGTTACACCATTTAATATCATACTTTAGGCCGTCAATTTTCGACAACATATGCTCAAATATTGCCTTATCATCAGGGTCATCCTCCACCAACAATAATTTGAGCTCTACATCAAGCATTCAATTCATCCTTATATAAGGGCAAGGTAAAAACAAATTCTGCACCTTCATCACACTTCCCATCAGCATGAATAATTCCACCATGCCTCTCTGTAATTTTCTTGCAAATTGATAATCCAACACCTGTGCCTTCATATTTCTCACTACGGCCATGTAATCTCTCAAATACACCAAAGATTCTATCTGCATGATGCGCATCAAATCCTATTCCATTATCACGTATAGTAACTTCCAGCATACTATTTACAACACGAGCATTGATATCAATAATAGGAGGAACATTATCACGATGATATTTAATTGAATTAGCAATTAAATTCTGCATCAACTGCCTGACTTGAAGTGGATCACCAAGAATCTCTGGGAAATCACCTATATTAACCTTGCCGCCAGACTGCTCTAATACTACTTCAAGATCAGAAAGAACCTCAAGCGTCACCTCTTTTAAGTCTAGCTTACAAAAGGGCATCGCTTTTGTTGTTACTCGAGAATAAATCAATAAACCATCAATTAAGCTTTGCATACGCTGAGCAGCATTGATGACTCTACCAAGATAGGCAGTGCCATCTTCTCCAAGCACTTCAGAAAATTCCTCATCTAAAATACTGCCAAATGTCTGAATTTTCCGCATTGGCTCTTTCAAATCATGCGAAGCTATTCGAGCAAAACTATCAAGCTCATCATTACTTCGCTTTAGTTCTTCTGTGATTAATTTTAACGGGGTCACATCTGTGATTGTCCCGATATAGCCCCTTACCTCACTTGAATCACTCAATTCTGGATATGCTTCTCCAATTACCCACATTAATTCATCATGCCGATGAACAAACCTAAATTCAGAATAAAATGACGACTGCTGAGTGATAAATCCCTTCCATTCAGATGCGACCCGCTCTTGATCATCAGAATGTATTCGATCAAGCCAACTATATTCTAAAACCTCTTCCTCAGTTGCATCTAGAATTTCCAACCCACGTGGATTTATAAAAATACATTCGCCTAACAAGCCAAACTGCAAAATACCAACAGGTGCCTTATTTGCAAGCGCTTGAAAGCGTAGCTTACTTTCTCGTAGTTGGCGTTCTACCTTTTCTCTCCTTGCAATATCATCTGCCAACTCAGAAACCATTATTCCAAACGATTCTGATAAATTACCGATTTCATCTTTATAATTACTGGTAACAGTGTGACTTAAATCACCCTCCGCTACTTTTTGTGTTGCCTGAACCAGTCTTGCTAACGGTTTGGTTAGTGCATTAGCAAAGTAATAGCCAATAAATATTGCGATACTAATAACAACCAGTGTTAATTGAAATGTAAACTTAATAACATTATTTAAATCGCGCTCCATTCTTTCTAGACTGAATTCAGCTACGATACTGCCAACCACCTCACTCTTCTCAACAGGAGAATCCTCCTCCAACATTGCCAATTCATCCATTTGGATCTCATCTACGATGATTTTCTGCTGAATTATTTCAGCATTAGATGGTGAATAAGAGCTATTCGCTTGCTGAGAAAGCAATTCATGATTTTCGTCATACACTGCAACAGAAATAAGATCTGGCGTATCTAATAAACTTTTCTGCATACGCTCAATCTCACTCACCTGTTTAATCATGACAGAAAGTTCGAGGTTTTTTGCTGCTGTATCAACAACCGATTGAATGCGAATATTAAATTCACTTAAAATATGCTGTTTATTATGGGAGACAAAAGCTGTTGCAACAACGATAACAGCAATAATCACAATTGATGACATCAGAAATATCATTCTTATTTTTAATGATATATCTCCAAGTCTTTTCAAAGTATTGCCACCTTGATCAAGAGCTTATTTAACAAAAAATGCATCCCTGGGAACCACGATATCAATTCCAGGGGCTAATCGTTCTGCTACATGTGGATTAAAAAAAACATTAACGTTTAAAGGATATAGAAACCCCAGCTCTCCTTCGGATATCATGCGCTCTGCCATCTCACCAGCTTGCGCACCAATGCTTTGATAACTTGCGAATAGACAAAACAGTGCACCATTTTGCACTGTCCACTTGTTGTCTCCGATAATTGGGATTTTCTTCCGTAATGCACGTAATAAAACGACCTGTTTGAGCAACCGTGCATTACCGGTAATGAGTTTATCCTTACGCAACCATAGAGCATCAATATGCATTAACAGGTCATCTACAGCAACACCAACCTCACGCACGTCATTTATCTCTTTTTTAATAATCTCAATGCCTACATCTTTGGCGATCTTTTCAATAATCTTAATTTCACTTGCATTATTTTTGTTGTATAGCAATCCTATTTTCTTCACATTAGGTATTATTTCTTTAAATGTTTGTAACTGTTGATGAAGTGAAAATCCACTTCTAATACCCGTCCTTCCATCAAGGTCATATTTTTTATGATTTGATAACATTGAGAATATAATGGGGATATCCTGTTTATTTTTTACCACCCAAGCTGCTCTTGGACCTAGGGCAACAATAAGATCCGTTTTACTCTCTGCCGCTTTTTCAATTAACACATTACCCTTTGCTACATCTCCATCCATGTTTAAAACTTTAACGCTAGAACCTGGAAGCACCTTCTTAAACTCTTTTACAAAACTATTATATGGTGCAGCACTTTTACTCGTTAATATAACTATATTATATGCTAACGCTATAGATGCAAAAGATATTGAAACTGTGAACAACAAGACAACGCCAAGCAGGCCTGAAACCAGCTTGGAGATTTTATTAAAACTTCTTGCCTTTACAAAAGAATCCATTATTTAAATAAAAAACTAACTCATATTAATCCGTCAAAATATTCGCACATAGCTCTATCTTGATATCTTCAAGCAACACCAAAAGACAATGCTTTTTTTATCTCAAGAAGAAGGGTAGTTGTCCGTACCGGTTTTTTGATGCAACTCACATTGCCAAGCTTTATCGTACGGGCCGCATCAAAATATTTACAATACGGACCCAAAAGTAATACTGGAATCTCCTTCTCTTCCATATATTGATCCCTGATTTCTTCAATAAACTTGACGCCATCCATTTCAGGGAGCAGATAGTTTGTGATCAACAAATCAAATGCGTCACTTAAATCCACGCTTTTCAAGGCCTTTATTCCATCTGTACAATTTTGCACCTGCACCACGGATGCACCATGCTGAAGCAGCTCATGTTTGGCAACAGTTTGATAAGCTGAGCTGTCATCGATAACTAGCAGCTTTACTCCATTTAGATCAAAATCTATTGCACTACTTTTGCTCTCTTTTTTTGCTTGCCGCCAAAGCCTTACATTAAAGTGAAACTTCGTCCCTTTCCCCTCTTCACTTTCAATCCATATTTCACCGCCCATCATTTCTATCAATCGTTTTGATATCGTAACACCCAGCCCAACACCACTGTATTCTCTTGTATTTGAGGCATCAGCCTGAGAAAAACTATCAAAAATTAACTGCTGTTTTTGTTTGGGAATACCTACTCCAGTGTCAGTCACTGAGAACTGTATGTAGCACTCTTCAACCTCGCCTATATAGTTATTAATAAACTTTGGGGTTGATGGCGTTTTATTTTGGTTATTTCGCTTTGACAAACACACATCCAATACGACCTCTCCATGCTCAGTAAACTTAATCGCATTACTTATGATATGTGTGAGTATTTGTCCTAAATTAGCAGGGTCACCTACCAATCTAGTTGGAACATCAGATGCTACATGGCAGGTAAATTGAAGCCCTTTTTCTTGTGCACTTTTTTCGAAAACTGATGCCATCTTTAATGGCAAATCATCAAATTCAAATGGAACCTCTTCAAGCACTACTTGAGAAGATTCAATCTTTGAAATATTTATAATTTCATCAATCAAATGCAGAAGCTCATTACCTGCTTGCATCGTGGTTTTCACATAGACTTCTTGTTCTTTTGACAGCGCGGACTCTGATAATAGCTCTGACATACCAATGATACTGCACATAGGAGTACGTATTTCATGGCTAACATTGGAGAGAAATTCACTTTTTATACGACTTGCATTTTCTGCAGCTTTTTTAGCTTTTATTAGCTCTGACTCTGCTTTTTTACGCTCTTCAACCTCAATAGAAAGCTCATCACGAGCATAGCGCAATGTGTCGATAGTCTGAGAAATATTTATTGCGTAACGAATTGAACGTTCAAGGGTTTGTGTATTCAGCCCACCTTTTACGAGATAATCTGAGGCACCGGCTTCCATTGCCTCCATATCAACATCTCGATCCCCTTGGCCAGTAAGAATGATTATTGGTTTAATACAGCCGTTTGCACGCATCTTGCGTAAAATATCCAGGCCATTACCATCGCCTAAGCGATAATCTATAAGGTAAACATCCCGATCTACATTATTGATATATTCCAAAGCTTTATGATAGCTAGATACCCAATCGATATCGCACTGCAAATCACGTATGCGGCCAAACAAATTTTTTATAATGAGGTAATCGTCCTCATCATCTTCTATAAGAAGAACATTCAGCTTTTTTATTGCCATCTTACTTGATGCCTAGATTCTCTAACATCTGGTTTGAGTTAATTGAATGTCACAATATTTTAATTACCCCCCCACACTGAGTGTTTCTTTGGTAGCTCAACAACCTCAAACCAGTACTTTTTAATAATCTCCATTGTTTCAACCAAACCATTAAAACTTGCAGGTTTAGTTATGAAAGAACTTGCACCAAAAGCATAGCTATCACAAATGTCGTGATCTGCCTTGGATGTGGTCAATATAATTACCGGGATATGGCATAATTCTGAGTGGGATTTGATCGCTTTTAATGCCTCGAGCCCATTCATTTTTGGCATATTAAGATCAAGCAAAATGATGTCAGGCTTAGGAAATTCGCTCTCATACTCATGATCACCTTCTCCACAAAGATAATCTATCAACTCCTCACCATCCTTCACAAACTTCAACCGAGCTGTTAATCCTGACTGCTCAAGCGCTTTTTTAGCCAGCAGACAATCATCCTCATCATCGTCTGCCATCAGAATTATTAGCGACTTATCATTTACATTCATACTGCTAACCCCTTAATTCCGCTCATAATTAATGACGCCTTAGCTACGATAAGCACTTTAATTGCATACCTTAAATTAATTCTCGCTTCATGCTGAAACAACTACACATCCAAGCAGAGCACCACTACCTCATTAAAGAGATCTAAGCTGCTATAACAATAATGGCATTCTTTAATCAATTATAATAGAAATCCGTTATAAATTGCAGGGCAATATTGGTTTTTACACCCACAAATTTTACTGGCTAACACTTGATTTCAGAGGAAATACATGAAGTTACCGCAGCAACCACGCCTTAATACAAAAATCAAATGACTTTAAAATATTGGCCTTATACTTCAAATAACCAAATGCCTAAGTTTAGTTCAATATTTGCTAAACCACATATTACTTCCCTGTCATTTATCAACTGCAGAACCTAAATCCCTCTCATGGCACCTAAGTCAGTAACAGCATGGCTATCATGCTTATGAAGTTAATTGGTGGCTATGCTATCCAGTCAGATCCAGCAAAAGGAGATACCCTGTTACTGAATGCATTTTGCCAGCTAGACAAATAAGCTGGCAGAAGCGAGGAACCCTAACACTAGAATAAATCTTTTCTATACTTCTGAAGTGTTGCTTGAGGGTTATCGTCCATATGACTGTAGCGTGGTAGGTGGTAGCACATCAGATATTGAGCACACTGTATATTTTCATTGAATGAGTCTACGCTTCCCTATTCATATCTATCGGAATAAAAATATGTTAACTGCAAAAGATGATCATGGCGGCGCAGTTGTTGACTGGTGGTTCATGTATAAAATCCCAGGAGGCATTCGATTCAAAAAAGGGGAAAAGACGAATGGAAACGAGTATCTCTATTACGATCCTTCCTTCCAAAAGTCATTAGAGTTATCCCCACACAATCTCGGCACCGAACCTGAAGGTGCGCTCTTTCACACACTGCAACAACTTTATGCCAATACCAGCTCATCAATGGGCTGGATCTTTTATAACGATGAATACCCTTACTCAATGGAAGAGGGAGAGTGGCCGGAAAAGAGCAATTGGCCGCCCAAGGTAAAGCCAAAAATATATGGCCCTCAGACCAGAGAAAAAGACCGGGGGCACCCGGTAGATCACGCACATAACGGACACTGCAAAGGGGTTTTGGCTTTTGACATTAAAAACGATACTGCCTTCTGGCTCTCTCACTCTACCCCCAGAATCCCGGCACTGCATGTTCCCGAAAAAGAGCGCTTTTTTTATCCCGAATATGCCGACACCTATGCCCAAACCTTTATCTGCATCACGCTCAAAGATGTGAAGACAGCCTGTGACATCGCACAGGTCATGTCCAACCAACATGATCCACAGGTATTCGGATGCAGTCTCCCTGAAGAGGTAAAGAAAGACTCCCCATACGAGGCTCTTTGGACGCTTGCACAGGGGAGCCTTCCACCAAACTATGGGGAATCTTACTCTGAAGATCATGCCAAGAAAGAGCCTGCTGATATCACCTTCCAATCAAAAGGGGGCAAAGAGTTCCGGCTGCTGGCAAAGAGCGGCGCCTGGTTTGATGATTTCTGGATTGATCTGGTAGAGCCAAAGCTTGGGGTTGATCTACGCATTGAAACATGGCGCAGGCTGACACCCACAGCCATGCTTCCGGGAGAGGACAGTGATGGTGATGGCACTATCGATTACGGCAAGTACGACTTCACCACGACTTACAAAGGAAGAAAATTTCATCATGAATTCCTGGCAAAGGATGGAAAAGAGGTCGTCGATGAAATAACAAATATTGACCTTGCTGAGCTAAAAGATAGTAACGGTAACCCTCTTACCGGGTATGCCTGGGCCTACACAAAAGATCATGCAAAATGGGGAATCTCTGAAGAGATAGAAGATCGCGAAAAACTGGACGATCGCCAAGGAACAAAAAAAGATTGGGTCTGCATTGCAGACATGAATCGCATGACCTCCCAGGAAAAACGTGGTGGCGGTGCCATCTGTTTCCATGAGCCCGATCTATGGAAAGGACTCAATGAAATTGAGAGGGTGTCAGGAAAGATCACATAGTTTTACTACCTATTGCAGTCAGAATTAAAAATCTTCTTTGCTGTTCTAAAACAGGATTGCCACCCAACTGCTCACTTTATAGTTAACGGCTGGTGATGTTAATGGAGAAAACAATGAAAGAACACGTCAAGCAGTTGATATTCCTCATCATCGTATCAGTGCTCTTATTGGGTCAAAGTAGCATTCTGCTTGCCAAAGACAACTCCTCTGGTGAAGCCCTTGCTTCCTGGACTGGAGGAGCTGATTCTATTAAGCAAAAAATCATCGACTTTGTAGAGCAGGTAACTGACCCGCAAAGCAAAGCCTTTGTGCCAGTGCCAGACCGTCTTGCTACCTTTGACATGGATGGAACCATTATTTGTGAAAAGCCAAGATCCATGGGAATGGTGCTTGCCATAGAATTCCTACAGGCTATCGCAAAGGAGAGCCCAACCCTAAGTCAGGTACAGCCTTATAAAGCGGCTCTTGATAATGATGGCAAATATCTAGGGCCAAATTTCCTTCAGGTTCTTACCACGGCCTACGCGGGTTATCCGCAAAGCAAATACAGAGAAGCCGCCAGCAAATTTATCAACACCGAACATCATCCACGCTTTCAAGTGCCTTATAGAGACTTGATCTATCAACCCATGAAAGAGCTGCTTGTATACCTTAAATCTAAAAAATTCGATGTTTATATCGTATCGGGTTCCTGGCAGGGGCTTGTAAGAGTGGTGGGGAAAGAGACGCTGGGGTTTGAATATTCACACCTACTTGGCTCCAAAATTGGCCTTGATTTTCAAATCCAAAATGGCAAGTCCGTTTTCCTCCGAAAAGGAGAATCACTGGAGCCCGATAATGTGGAAGATGGCAAGCCAGAAAATATTCAGGCGCATATTGGCGTAAAGCCGATCTTGGCTTTTGGCAACTCCAGCGGAGACCAGCAGATGTATGAATACGCCAGCACCAACCGATACAAACATTTAATTTTAAGCCTGGATCATGACGATGAAGAGCGCGAATACAAATACATCAGCACCGTAAAATATAAAGCAAATTGGCTGAAAGTCAGTATGAAGAAAAACTTCAAGGTGGTGTTTAAGGAGTAAAGCCTGAATCAGCAAGCTTTTCTCAAAAACTGCCATACTTAAAAACCATTGCACTAAAGGAGCTAGCAAATGGCCAAAACAAGTATAAAACTCGGCAAGTCAGATCAGCTCAAAATTCTGTTTGCCTACCCCAACACCAGCAAAGACCAAGAGACATTAGAGCAGACAATTCTCCACTGGCTTGGTGACACACTGGTGCGGGATGGCCTAAAAAAAGAGATGGCTTCAATTAGAGTTGAAGATGATGAGTACATCCTTGATCTTGACGGCCCATCGGAAGCAGAAAATGCCGCTTATGCAGAGCGATTCCCCAGTATATTGAATATAGGTTGGAAGGCTTGGGAAGGGCCAGTCAAGCAAATCAAAAGCAGAAAGGTCTGGAGCACTGATAATATTGACCGCCCAATGTGGAATCCCAATGGAGTGAAAGTTGATGGAAAAGATGCATGGCGTTTCTTTTTGACACTGGGCGTGGGTCTGGTCAACCACCGTACGCTACAGTTTTTCCACTACCCGCCTCTGCGCCTGCTCGATCCTCTGCGAGACTCGATGAAGGATCCCGTGACATTGCGCTGCCGAGAGCTGCTCGAAGCCAATGGTATTAAACCCGAAGAAACACACTTTTATGAGACACGTATCAACTCAACCCCCATCGCTGCTCCAGACGATCAGGGTACCAACAACTCACCCCCTGCTGATCCGGTATGGGGCGGTTTGATTCCCATCGGCTATTTCCGTGAGTTTGAGCGCCAAATGATTCACACCCTGCTCAAACCTCATGCAAAATCCGGCTACACGATACCTATGACCGCTTATGGAAAAGACCCCCGACAGCGGTTTGGAGGCATGTTCCTAAACCCTGACCAGGCAATGATCATCGAAGTGATTGAGGGTCAGAAGACGCCTGTTCTCGGTTCCAATCATCCCTATCGTTTCTACTACGAGGCACAAGCTAAAGACGGTAAGGGTGAAGTCGGCTCCGGGAAGATGCTCCCAGGAAGCATAGAGATATGTACACAATTGCAACAGGATGATCTCGCTGTCGTCCGCTGGCAGGTGCAGATGGCAGAAGATCCATCACAGGATCCGTGGGAGGTAATCGCCAATGCACAAGCCTATTGGAAAGCACCAGCCCAACAAAAAATGGTCTGCGCCCTTGTCAAACGACACGGCTCTCTGACGTACAAGACACCGGAAGGCTACGATTTCTGGTTTGCGCTCAGTCTTGAAGATGCACTAAAGGAGTGCAAATGCTGATTTTCACCGTTATTTACTCGAAATAATTTTGTACAAGCACGGTAGTATAAATTTATACAGGAGCAAAAAATGGCCGTATTTTCAATTCTACTAGGAACAGAAGATCGACTAAAAAGTCTCTACTCTTACCCCAATACAAAAGATAGTAAAAATACCCTGACCGATACCATTCTTCACTGGTTTAACCAGACCCTAGCCCGTGATGGACTCACGGCACTGGGAGCATCTGCTGCAATCAAAATTAATAATAACGAATACACGCTGGACCTGAATGGCCCACAAAATCTGGAAAAAGATTTTGAAGAGTATGGAAGGCGGTTTCCGCAGTTTCTGCAAAACGGCTGGGAGGCATTAACAACAGTCATCCCTAAACTAAAAGAAGAAGGTAGATGGGATCCAGAAGAGACAGACCAGTGGCGTTTTTTTCTACCTCATGGACTTGCAATGATTAACCAGCGGTCACTGCAATTTTTCCACTACCCCCCTATTCGACTTCTGGACACCATGCAGGATTATCTGGACGACCCTGTTCCAGTGCGATGGGCTGAACTGCTGGAAGCAAACGGCATACAAAACGATCAAGAGGCATGGTTGTATGAAACTGTTATCGATGCAACTCCAATCGCTGCACCAGATGATCAAGGCTCCAAAAAATCACCGAAGGGGGACAAACATTGGGGGCTAATCCCAATCCAATTTTTTCCTGATTACCAAAAGGCGATGGTGAAGCTGCTGCTAAATGAGAGCCCAACCCACAGCGGATACACTACCCCCATCGTTGTTTACGGCTCCCATCCCAGAGAGATTTTTCAGGATCTCTATCTGGGAGACCACAAACTCGGCGTTAATGCAGCCGGAACAGCAGAGATAATTCCAGGACTGAAAACTCCCGTATTAGGTGTGAACCACCCCTACCGTTTCTATGCCCAGGCACAGATTGACGACGACAACCCCAACACCGGTTATGTAGGCTCCGGAAAAATAGTCCCGAAAAACTGTGCAGGCGTGGTGCAGTTGATGAAAAAAGATCTCGCTGCTGCACGCTGGCAGGTATTGATGGCAGAAAACCCTTCACTCGATCCTCAGACTCTTATTCAAAAGTGTGAAAAATATTGGGATGCGCCAGAGCGAATGACAGACGTTTGTAATCTAGTGATGCACGAAGGTTCACTGCTCTACCCCAACCTCCCTGCACTGGACTTTACCTACAGACTGTCACTCCACGATGCTGCTGGGGTCTGCGGCCTCCACGGAAATAATCCTTGCGCCTCTCTTGAGTAAATTAAGAGAAGCGTTAAAGTCTGAAGGTAATCCTATTTGCTGGAAAAACCATCAACAATACGATCCGAGATATAACTCGAAAGCGTATATACAGTTTCCTGAGGGTTATACCCAATAGAGGTGGGTAGCAGGCTGGCATCGGTCACATAGAGTCCTTTTACATCATGGCTCTCACCATAAGGATTGACCACTGAATTGGCAGAATCTGCCCCCATCCGGCAAGTACCCTGAGGATGGTAGGAGACATAACGGTAACGGGCAATTTCATTTTTCAATGAGTCCAATACTTTATCTACCTCTGAAGGATCATTGATCTCAAGTTTGTGTGAGGTAGGCATGAAGATCTTTTTGGCACCCGCTGCAAACAACACTTTGATAGCCTTTCTCATCCCTTCAATCATGGCTGGGAAATCTTTCGGGTGCATATCGTATTTAACCTTTTTGACCCCATCCTCCCACAGTACTTCACCGTGGTTCCGATCATGGATCAGCGAGATAAAACGCACGTAGTCTTTGCTCTCAAGAATGTAACCCATGAAGGGTTTTCCCGTGCCACACTCAGTATTCAGCGTTGCCTCCACCGGATCCTGAATACCGTTGAGCAGGATATAACCACCATCATCCGGCAGCGTAAATTTGTCTACATACAGGGAGTGCCAGGCACCATAAAAGTTTTGGTTTAGGCCCGGAAAATGGCCGACCACCGATAGGCTGGGGTGACAGGCAAAGTTCTTCCCGACCTGCCCACTGGAATTGGCTACATTGCTGCGCTGCAGAATAAGGGGCGTCTGTATGGCTCCGGCAGCCAGCACAACAATGGGAGCCTTGATCTCCATATCTGTTTGTTTAACACCTGAGGCCCGGTCGATCACTTCTGCCTTAACACCAGTTACTTTGCCCTTCTCTGCTGTGACCTGCGTAACCCGTGTATCAGAATAGATGACCGCACCCTTCGCCACTGCCCAGGGGAGATAAGTAACCAGCATCGACTGCTTGCGATCCGGCACGCAACCGGAGAGGCAGGCACCGGTCATAACACACTGTTTGACGTTGCGCCGTGAGGGTTTCCAGGGGATATCTGCTTTCTCACACCCCTCAGCCAACTTGTCCGCACAGGGGCTGGTTTCCGCCGCTGTTCTGGGTTTGATGGAGAGATTGGCTTCAACCTCTTCAAAATAGGGAGTCAATGTCTTCAGGGTCAGGTTGGTCAACCCATACTCCTTGGCCCATAGTTTTAGATAATACTCGGGGGTTCGGAAACAGACGGTGGCATTCACCACCGTGGAGCCGCCCACACAGGCCCCCTGTAGGATGGTGATATCTTTATTGAGGTTGGTCTGCCCCCCATGATCCTGGTAGAGCTGATCCATGCCCACCGCCAGCATCTCAGAGAACTGTTCTGATGGCACATAAGGCCCAGCTTCAAGCACAATCACCTTTTTTCCAGCTGATGCCAATTTATAGGCGGCGATAGCCCCTCCAGCACCAGACCCCACCACAACAGCATCCGCAGTCAGAGATAAGCGGCTTTCTTTGATATCTTTGGCCTGGATTACCGGCAAGCCTTTGGGTGGCATTTTGGTGGTCATATGCTATTTCACAGTCTATTTATTATTTTAGGGCAGCTTCAAACAGCCGGCATGGGCGCATTACCCAGAGATGGAATATTCGTACGCTTGCTAATGGGGCCAACATAACCAAGATGAGGCCAAGTGACGGGGTTTGACCAGTAGGAAAGTCCCACCAGTTTTTTCAGCCCCATGACGATGCCTCTTTTTTCCACAGCATCCGCATCGGCCCACTCATCACAAAAGCGCCGCGCTTCATCCAGTGAGAGCTGGGTGAAATGCCTGCCGCCATAGGAGGCTTTTGGTCCAGCATCAAAGAATGCAATGCCTCCCTTCAATTCCGTCAGGAGATGAGGCTCCATTCCGGCCAGTAGCGCATTGTCCAGTGTGTGCAGTACAGCAGCCTTTTCCGGGGATGGTAATTTTGTCCCATCCACCGGCAACGCAGCTTTTATAAGATGAATGAAGACATCCTGCTCGGGTTGTGTCAAATATAGGATCTTTGCGGAAACAGGGGCATCTTGGGCATGGGAAGCGGCAAACGCCTCGATGACAGTCAGGCTGGATAACCCTGTGTAACCCAGGAGCAATCCAGAAATTTTCAGGAAATCCCGGCGGCCATACTGCTCGCCATTAATGGGTTTATTATTGGAATCGCCCCCATTGCTCATCTTATGCCCCCAATTTCTTTCTAGATCAAACAGCCTACCACGCCCACTTACTACTGCGGCAGCATATAAGGCTATTCTAGTACAGAAAACAGTGGATTTAGCCAAGAGTGGCTTGTAGCAGCCACCAGATCAAATCTGTTTTATCACCCTATTCATAAGACTCAAAACCACTAACAACGCGATTGCGCCCAGACCGTTTAGCTTCATAGAGCCGTTTATCAGCTGCCTCAACCAGTATGCGGGGAGGAAAATCTTGTGATGGAATTGCTGTAGCAACCCCTAAGCTGGCAGTGATCTTAAGCAAGGTGCCTGTTTGTTTATTAGGGATTAAAAGCGCTTCAATATTTTTTCGAATTTTTTCAGCTAATTTAACAGCGCCTTCAAGATTGGTATCTGATAATACACAGACAAACTCTTCGCCCCCATAACGAGCAACAAAATCCGTGGAGCGATCAAGAGCAGCCTCCATCGTTTTCCCAACTATTTTTAAGCAATCATCCCCTACAAGATGTCCGTAGTTATCATTAAATATCTTAAAGTGGTCAATATCCAGGAGAATCACAGAAAGAGAAGATTTTGTCCGCGCAGCCCGCCACCACTCATGCTCCATAAAAAAGTCAAAGCGACGCCGGTTAGGTATATCAGTTAAACCATCCATAATAGACAGATGGCGCAGCTGATCCCGCTGTAGTTTTAGTTCAAGATGATTCTTAATCCGAGTCAGGACTATCGCAGAGTTAAACGGTTTGGTGATGTAGTCAACAGCACCCAGTTCAAGCCCCTGCTTTTCATCCGTGTCCGTAGACATAGCAGTAATAAAAATAACGGGCACCCCCTTAATATCCGGAGCTTTTTTCAGCCGTTTACATACCTCATAGCCACTCATATCAGGCATCTGAACGTCTAAAAGAATGATATCTGGTCTGGGTTCTGAGGCTGCCCTCTCCAGAGCCTGCGTGCCATTCTTCGCCACCTTCAGGTTATATGTATCCTTCAACACAGCTACCAGCATATTGATATTGAAACGCTCATCATCCACAATCAATATGGTTGCTTTATCTTTAGCTGCGCTCAACATTATTTCCACTGTTATCTATCACTTCAACAAGCTTCTCCACACTCTGTTCCGCCGCCTCAAACTCATAGGCTTCCACCTGCTCTTCAAGCAGGGCAAAATTTTCTGGATAATTATTTCCCAAAGCCGTATTAATATCCGGCAGTAGATCCACCGCCAGAGGGTTCATCTCTTTTAGCTGCCTCGATAGCTGTTGAAGAAGAGGGTTCAGAGATCCTCGGTTAACCTCCCGTTTATCCTGATAATCTTCCTGCATCTGATCTAACTCAAGAAAAGCCAACCCATCTAGTATGATCGTCATCTCCTCCTGAAAACGATCAACCAAGTCTCCAGGCTCATCTCCTGAGCTCAACACCCTATCCAATTCACTCACAAGCTGTAACACTTTCTCAGCGCCTAAATTGCCAATAAATCCTTTCAAGGTGTGAGCCAACATTTGCGCCCCTGCCCTATCACCACTCTCCAGCAATACGCTCATCTTTTCTGCAGAGTCTGCATAATCCTGGCAAAACATCAGCAGGAGTTTGCGTAGCAAACCATAGTCGTTGTCCAATATCGATAAAGCATTTTCCATATTGATACCCGGCAGTGAAGTCGGGAACCCGCATCGCTCATCTGAAGTGGCCTTAGGTGGAACGGCCTCATGGGATACGCTCAATTTCAGCTTCAGCCATTTTTCAAGGGTATTGAATAATCTTTCAGGATAAATCGGTTTAGCAATATGATCATCCATTCCAACAGCAAAACATCGCTCCTGCTCGCTTACCATGGCATGGGCAGTCATAGCGATAATGGGCAGATCTTTAAACCGCTCATCCTTGCGGATCTCCCGGGTCGCCTGATAACCATCCATCTCCGGCATCTGAATGTCCATCAGCACCAGGGCAAAATGTGCATCTTTGACTGCTGCAACTGCTTCCAGACCATTATTTGCAATTGTTACAGCCAACCCCACGCCCTGGAGAAGTTCTTTGGCCACCAGCTGGTTGATATGATTATCCTCTACCAGCAGCACGCTGGCTCCGGCAAAATTCGAGAGCGCACGTTCCTCTGGTGAAGCACCCTGAACCACAGATTGTTTTTTAGCAAGCACCTTACGCCCAAGAGTTCCCACAAGGGCATCCACCAGACTGGAGGGTCTCACCGGCTTAATCAGAAACTCATCCACTCCGGTTCCTTTGGCCTCATCCTTCACCTCTTCCAGGCCATGGGCTGTCACCATGATGATGGTGGGCATTTTTGTCAAATTGGGATCAGCATGGATACGTCGGACAGCCTCAACCCCATCCATCCCCGGCATCCTCCAATCCATTAATATAAAATCATAAGGCTGTTTTTCCAGCGTCTGCTCAACCCTGTGCAGCTCATCGATAGCCGCTTCACCAGAGTCCATTTCCACCGGCTCACAGGACAACTCCTTCAGCATGTCGCACAGAATTCTCCGCGCCTCCATGCTGTCATCCACCACCAATACACCCTTCCCCGCAAGATCCACAGCAGGTGCAAGGCTCATCTGTTCTTGGGAACCTATACCAAACCGGGCTGTAAAGATAAATGTGCTGCCCATTCCCGGTTCACTCTCAACATAAATCTCTCCATTCATCATCTCCACCAACCGCTTGCTGATAGTCAGCCCCAATCCAGTGCCCCCATATTTCCGTGTGGTGGAGATATCCGCCTGGGTAAACGACTGAAACAGTTTGGCCTGCTCTTGAACACTTATACCAATACCGCTATCTCGCACCATAAACCGCAATACCACCTCATCAGAAGATCGAGTGACAGGTTCCACAGAGACGAGAACCTCTCCCTTCTCTGTGAACTTTATGGCGTTAGCAACCAGATTGGTCAGTATTTGGCCCAGGCGCGTGGAATCTCCAAGCAGGATCTCAGGAATATTCTTAGGGCAGGAGAAAAGCAGCTCAAGCCCCTTCTCATGGGATTTACCCGCAAGCAGGTTGGCAAGATTCTCCAACACATCTTCCAGACTGAAATCAGCCCACTCCATGGTGAGCTTTCCGGCCTCAATTTTGGAAAAATCAAGGATGTCATCAATAAGGCCAAGCAGTGAATCAGCGGCTGTATAAACTTTATCCAGGTAACCTCGTTGTCTTTCTGTAAGCTCAGTCTTAAGGGCAAGATAGGTCATGCCAATGATGGCATTCATTGGTGTACGTATCTCATGGCTCATATTGGCCAGGAATTGGCTTTTGGCCTGGGATGAGTCTTCCGCCTGCTGCCTCTCTTTCTCAGCCTTCTCTTTCTCCTTCCGCTCACTGATATCCAGCAGTGATCCATCTATATGGTGAACTCGGCCCATGCTGTCATATGCTGCCTGAGCTGAGATGGAGATCCAGATTTTAGATCCATCTTTGCGGTACAGCTGCACCTCATAATCTGAAACCCGTCCCTTCTCCTCAAGGATCTGTGAAAAGTCTCGGCGGTGTTCAGGATCAGTGGACCATCCTTTATCAAAGTTTTCTATCGAACAGAGGAGTTCATCCAATGATTCATACCCCAACATCCTGATAATTGCAGGATTGGCATTGAGGATACGGCCATCCGGTGAGGACTGAAAAATTCCTTCAACAGCATTCTCATAGAGCGACCGGTATTTTTTCTCCGACTCATTAAGCGAGGTGTAATACTGGGCATTTTCCAAAGAGATGGCCGCCTGTGCCGAGATCATCTTCAGCAGCTCAACCCGGTCTTCAGTAAAAGTGCCTATGGCCTGGTTGTTTTCAAGATAGAGAAGCCCGGTCAGCTCTCCATGGTTCAAAATGGGGATACAGAAGACAGACTTGGGCTCATTTTTCAGTACATACTGATCCTGCGAGAACAGTGCCTCATTGGAGGCATCATCCAGAATGACCTCTTTATGGGTGCGGGTAACATAATGCAGAATGGAGACTGGCAGATCCATGCTCTCATCAACTGAAATACCCGGATACTCCATTGCGCGATCTGCACCAGCAGCCTGGATCTCAACCACCAATTGATCCACTTTTTTCAGGATAAGAGTTCCTTTTTCTGCACCCGCAATCTCCATGATAATATCCATCATCTTCTCAAGCAGGCTCTCCAGCACAATCTCACCGGAAATAGCATGGGATGCCTTGATCACAGCCGTCAAATCCAGATAATCCACCTCTGACGCCACCTGTCCTGGTGCAGCCGCTCCATTCATTGAAAGCCCATGGTGACCTCCTGCTTTCGGCAAAAACTGCGGATAGTTTTTTTCAAGAAGCGCCACCTTCCGCTTTGCACCCCATCCCTGATATCGATCAAAAGCCCTCTTCAGATAGGGCTGGGCAAAATCTCCCTTCCCCTTATCCATCCAGTATTTGGCCGCCAACTCATTGGCCAGTGCCTCATCCTGAAGAAATCCATTCTCTCCCGCCATCTCAATTGCCCGATCATAGAGATCCAGTGCAACCTCCATCCTGCCAGTCAATGCTTCCATTTCAGCCGCGACAAGAAGATATTTGTGTTCAAAATTTTCTGGACAGGATTGAGCCCACTGCTGCAGCCGCTTCCGGTTCTCAACCAGCTCATCCCAATAAGGCTGTTGCTGCTCCTTTGAAGCCATCCGGTAACAAGAAGCTAATATCAGCGAAGAGAAAAATTTCTGAGCCACCACAGAGATGGTGCCACTGGTAAAGGATTGCCTTGTCTCTGCCTTACGACTCCAATGCAACGCCTCTATGGGGTCGTCGTACAGAAAAAACAGAATGGATTTCAGCGTATGCCAAATACCGATTACGGTAGGACTGGTATCCGGCCCCCAGCGGGGATCATTGCTAGGATCAATCTCACCCGCCTTGAAAAGAAACCGCTCATCACCCTCCCCACGCAGGTTCCGTATCACTGCCTGGAAGAGATCCATCATATCAAGTGCTAAACGATTATTGGTTTTAGCAACGAAAGGAAGACGTTGCCCCAATTCGTTTTGTATACCCTCCAGCTTCTTTCCCTGAAAGAAACCATTCATCACATTATTGAAAGCCAGAATATAGCCGGCATAGAGCAGTTCGCCTGACTCCATGCCGGCCCGATAACCATCATCCCCCAGGGACTCAGACTCTTTGATGTGCTTCACCCAGTGATTCAGGAAAGCTGTGGCAACAAAACAGCAGCGGCAAATATAGGCCTTATGATCCAACGCTTCACAGAGTCGTAAGCCCAACATGCCAAATTCATAACCCTCCTGAAAGGCATCCAACTCATAGGCCAAAACATTGCCATAACTTGTATATCCCTTCCCTGACTCTGGCACATGCCCATACTGGAGAGAGAGATTGGCCATCTTTACAAGGATCCAGGAGTAGAGATCAGTCTTATAAAAATAGGCTGCTGGAGTCATATCATTAAGCAGCTTCATCGCCGCTTTTTTCTCGGGTAGAACCATTGCTGGCGCATCAATCAGGGAGGCGATTTCCCGCTCTCCAAGCAGCTTTTTGGCACTGGCAAGTTCTGTATGAATAGCTGTTTTAAGATCAACTTCAGGCACATCAATGCCAAGCAGCCCAAGAGCCATGCTTCCAACGATCATCACCTCCTCATGCTTACCCAGCATGGTGTATTTAACGATCTGTAGATCAAAGATCTCAACTTGCTCAATAGTCGATTTAGCCAGCGTCAGAGAGCGCCCGATAAACAGCTCTGACTGCTCATAATTTCCGCTCAGGTACTCAAGCTCAGCCCGCTCCCTGTTCAGCCTCAAATGAAACTCACGCCGCTCTTCATCACCCTTGGGGCAGATCTCCATCGCTTTTTGCAGGTAGCGCAGAGCAGAGTCATAGGCGGTGGAGAGCTTAGCTTTACGACACGCCATAAAATCCAGTTCAGCCAAATCCCATTGTTCCTGTTCATTTGTAACAAGCTTTAATCCCTTGTTGAAATGATCAGCCAGTTCAAACACTCGCTCCAGTGGCTTCTCTTTATCAAGACTGGCCCATAACAACCGGCCAATTTTCAAATGCATCTCCTGCTTAACCGCATCGTCGATTAGGTCATAGGCCGCCTGTTGAACCCGGTCATGGAGAAAGCGGTAATTGCACACAAGAAGTTTGCTCTGCTCTTCAACCTGAGAGAGACAATTTCGACCCAATGCCGTCTGAATAAAGCCTTGTCGAATTGCAGGCAGAAGGGCATCGTAGGCATCAGATTTCGGGCACTCAAGAATAGTAGCCAGTGTACCCAGATCAAATCGGTTTCCCACACAAGCAGCCAGTTGCAAAGCACTCTGGGTTATCTCTGGTAGCCGCATCAACTGTGAGATCAATAACTCAACCACATTTTCAGTAATGTCGAGTTTTTCAATTTCCTGGATATTCCATTGCCAGATGTGAGTCCCACCCCCATCAGACTCCTCACAGGCATCAAAAGTAATCTGCTTTTCCTGATAGAGTGTCATCAGAAATTGATTCACAAAGAAGGGATTGCCGCCTGTCTTGCTCAATACCAGTTCAGCAAGAGGACGAACCACACTCCGATCCTGATGCAGGGTATCAACAAGAAGACGGGTAACAGGCTCCAGGCCAAGAGGCAGCAGGGTGACTTTTTCAACTTCTCCCTTTTTCTTGCTGACCTGATTAACCGCAAGAGACAAGGGATGATCCAGCCCCACTTCATTATCCCGGAAAGCACCAATCAAAAAGAGATAGCTAGTGCTCTCATCCGTCATCAGAAGTTCAATCAACTTCAGAGTGGCGGTATCCGCCCACTGGAGATCATCAAGAAATATGACAAGCGGGTGCTCCTGCCGGCAGAAAACCCGAATGAACTTCTGAAAAACCAGAAAAAACCGATTTTTCGACTCAGCAGGGGGAATCTCATGCGGTTGTGGCTGAGGCCCAACAATAAGCTCCACCTCTGGCAAGACATCAATAATAATCTGCCCATTGGAGCCAAAAGCTTCAAGCAGCAGTCTCCGCCATTCTGCAAGTTGCTGTTCAGATCCCGTTAACAGCTGCTGGATCAATCCCTGAAAAGCATAAATTAATGCACTATAGGGAATATTCCATTGAAACCGGTCATACTTGCCGCTGATAAAAAACCCTCGTTGCCTGGCAATGGGTTTATAGACCTCCCGCACCAAACATGTCTTTCCAACACCGGAGTGGCCCGACAGCAACAACAACTCCCTTTCCCCTCTGCTCACGCGCTGAAAAGCAGCAATCAGCGTTTTAATTTTGTCGTCCCGACCATAGATTTTCTCAGAGATCTGAAAGCGGTCAGAATAGTCACTCTGGGCTATAGGAAATTCAGCAATAGTGCCTGTTGCACGCAACTGCCGGGCGCACTCTTCCAGATCACTCTGAATACCCCAAATGCTTTGGTAACGGTCTTCTGCATTTTTCGCCAACAACTTCTCTACAATCAGCGATAAGGCTTTCGGAACCCCTCTCTTTACCTCATGCAGTGGCATGGGCCGTTTGGCCAGATGGGCATGCACCAACGCCATCGGATCATTGGAATAAAAAGGGAGCTCTCCAGTAAAAAGCTCATACAGAGTGACGCCAAGGGAGTAGTAGTCGCTCCGGTAATCTACCTTGCGGTTCATCCTGCCAGTCTGTTCCGGAGAGATATAGGCAAGCCTATCCTTCAGCTCTACAGGATTACGTAAAATTGGATTTTCATAGGAGAGAACAGTGGATTCACCAAAGCAGATAAACTTTAGCTGAGCATCATCTCCACGCTCACAAATGATATGGACGGGTTTAACCTGATTATGAATTACATTTGCTGCATGGATTGCACCTATAGCGCGAACAATCCGTAGCGCAATATCAAGGGACTCCAAAAAAACCAGCTGTTCTGACTGTATTAAACTTTTAAGTGATTGACCGCCAAAGTCTTCAAGGCTCATAACCAAAGCACCATTCAACCGTGCCAGATCATAAACCTCAACAACGCCATCAACACCCTTCAGGTGCTGGAGAATCTCATACTCCCGGAAATAGTTTGTCTCTTCTGCGGCACTCTTCCCTTCGCTCTTTAACACCTTAACAATAACTGGCCTATCATCTTCTATTCTGCGACAGCGGTAGATGGTTGACCTGCTACTATCTGAAATAAGCTCCAGCTGATCATATCCTGGAATATTGGCCATGCTACTCCCTACTTTTTATAGTTTGATACAGACCGATTTAGTCTCAGTGTAATGTTCTAAAGCCGCCCGGCCCCACTCCCTACCCCAACCCGACTGTTTATAACCGCCAAATGGCTGCGTAGCATCAAAGATATGAAAACAGTTTACCCATACGGTGCCCGCCTGAAGCCTAGCGGAAACCTCGTGGGCCTTGCTGATATCCCGCGTCCAGACACCAGCAGAGAGTCCATAGATCGAATCATTAGCCTCATCAATCACATCATCGAGAGAATCAAAAGGCATGACTGAAAGCACTGGCCCAAAGATCTCCTCCCGAACCACTCGCATATGGTTATTGGTATTCACCATGACAGTAGGCTCATAGAAAAATCCCTGTTCACCTTTCCGGCAACCACCAATAAGCACCTCTGCCCCTTCACGCTGGCCCAAATCCACGTAACCACTGACACGATCCAGCTGAGCCTGAGAGATAAGTGGCCCCATTTCAGTAGCGGGATCAATACCCGGCCCCACCTGGAGTTTGCCAGAAAGATCAACCACCCCCTCTACAACTGCATCAAAGAGATTGCGGTGAACATAGAGACGGGATCCAGCACAGCAGATCTCACCCTGATTAGTATAGATGGCCATGGCCGCCCCATTGACGGCGGCCTCCACATCGGCATCTTCAAGCACCAGATTTGCTGCTTTACCACCCAACTCCAGGGTCAAGTTTTTCAGATTACCCGTGGCGGAAACTGCAATAGATTTTCCAACCTCGGTAGAGCCGGTAAAGGCGCATTTATCCACATCAGGGTGGGCAGCAAGAGCAGCCCCTGCAGTCTCACCATAGCCCGGGACGATATTGACCACACCATCGGGAATCCCCGCCTCTTGGATTAACTCACCAAGGCGTAGCGTGGTCAGCGGTGTATCTTCAGCCGGTTTGATAACGCAGGTGCAACCCGTTGCCAATGCAGGTCCCAGCTTCATCGATAAAAGCAGCAGTGGAAAATTCCAGGGCAGAATCATGCCCACTACCCCAACCGGCTCCCGCAGGGTGTAGGAGAAATAACGGTCTTCCGGGGTATAAGGACAGCCATGAGGCAGGACATCACCCTCTAATTTAGTGGGAAATCCAGCGTAGTAGTTGTAGGTATCAATAGTGAGGGGAAGATCAACATAGCGCGAAGTATTGACAGGTTTTCCAGTATCCAGCGTTTCCAGCTCCGCCAGCTCATCAATATTATCCTCCATCAGCTGGGCCAGCTTGCGGATCAGGCGTTCACGCTGGGCCGGAGGCATCCTTCTCCATGCGGGGTTCTCAAAGGCCGTTCTTGCCGCTTTAACTGCCCGGTTGATATCCTCGCCATCCCCTTCGGCCACTTCAGCCAACACTCCTCCGGTGGCAGGATCTAGCGTCTTAAAGCGCTTTCCCGATGCTGAATCCACCCATTTGCCGCCGATAAACATTCTGCCTACCCGTTGAAGAAAGGCCTGAACATCCTTCCGGCCCCCTGCTAGTTCACCCACCTCTGCTCCCATCACTACGGCCCTCTGCTTTCAATGGAGATCATCAAATATCAGCTACAAAATTATATTTCGCACACCCTAAATATCTGGCCACTCAGAGCAGCCAATTAAAACCATCACTATTCAGTGTAGGAGAATACGACAAATCAGAACTGAAAATCTTTGAGTTGGCTCAAATTCGATGCCCACTCTAAGGGATGAAGCAGCCTATTGGATCTACAGAAAAAACAACATTTGAGCAGCACGGATACCACCTGTTATTTTTATTTTAAAAATCAAAGCAACCAACGAATTACTGCGCAGCTATCGCATTTTGCCCCTTTTCCACATAAACTGCACTGTAATCTGATGACTCAATCACCGGACGGTGAGTACATATTAATTTCAGGCAGTAATGACCATGCGCAATAAAACCCAATATACCCACACTCTTTTTGCCCTGCTGCTTGCTGGCTTTTTGTTTCCAGCAGCTGTTATTAACGCTGGGCCACCATCTTCTGTCCCCTATGTACCCTGGATAGTCTCTTCACCTTTTGAGCCTGAAGCCTGGTCTTATGAAGAGTGCAAAAGCTGTCATTATGACTATAGAAACCTGGCACCCTTAAAAACATCAAATCCCAACAGACACCACCTCTTAATCGGTACTGCATTAAAGACATCGCAAGATTGGAATACCTCAGGCGAGTGGCCTTATCCAACAGCACCCAACTACTACACAGATGAAGATGGGATATATGACTGCCTGACCTGCCATATTATTACTAAAAACACCTTGGGCCTTACAGATGTAGGTGCAGAAAGGAACTGTTTAAATTGTCATGTGTTGACCACGGTCGCAAACAATGTGCCAGGAAATCGCCATCACGGCACTGAGACTGCAACTACTGGCCAGTGTGTAGTTTGCCATTGCAGAATGCCCGCGCCTCACGTTCAAATAATGCAGGGAGGGCCATACAGCCCCTGTGGCATCTACCTGTCAGGCCAACAAAACTAAGGGGCGCTTAAGCCTTTTAAAAAAACTCTTCCCCTAACCAGGCAATAGCCACCTGATTAGGGGAAGAGCCACTCCCAACATCCCAGCCTATTTAGCTGATGGATAACAGGCTATCAATCTCTGTCAAAGCCTCCAAAGCACCCAGTGGAATAGAGATAGTCTTTTGAGGGCCATCCGAATCTCTGGGGTTTATACGAATCAGTCTGCCCGGCATTGACTCTGAAGCATACCTGGCAGTTGGAACATCTTTGCCAGCGCCAATCTCTATCGTCACCACCCTTGCCCCTGGATTTGCTCTTTTCCATTTCTCAAACAGTACGCTCTGGCCACCCGAACGTTTTGGTAACCAATAGCCATCGCCAAACATCAAAATATTAGGGCGGGCTACTTCTCCACAATGAGGGCAAGTTGGCAATTCACCATTGGCAAGCAACCTGCCTTTATCAATTTCTAAATCCAACTGTTCCAACGGCCAAATATCATTTGCACAACATTCACTACATTGAAGGTGATTTATCGAGCCATGACATTCATATACTGAATCTGCAGAAAAGCCTGACTTTTGAAAATGCCCATCAACATTTGATGTAAATACAAATGATTCAATCGCTTTACTATCAGACCACTTCTTTAAAATATGAAACCCCTGATGCGGTACTGTAGATTTATAAAGGTTAAATCGATGCCCATAGAACCCCCAAGCCCTATGCGGATCATCACTAAACCAGGATGGATTTGCCAAATCCTGAAATGATAAATTCTCACCTCTTAAGAGTGGATACGCTCTCCAAAACCCTTCATTACCTCTAAAATCAGGAAGCCCAGAATCAACACTCATCCCTGCACCTGCAGAAATAAAAATGGCATCTGCCTGCCTAATGGCGTCTGCTGCATCTAAAAGAATCTGTTTCATAATGTTTTGCATTTTTTAGGTTTTGAAATTCTCAGGCACGAGCATTTAATCCTGCTCATCTCTTTACGCCAAATCCAACCAATTTGGTTGAACGAATGAAAACAATATGTCATTTATTAAATGACAGCCACCTTGATATTCATCATGCCTAAAGCACTCATTGGCTACTTTATGGCTAAAAAGCGGGAATATGTCACACTTTTTGAGTGCAATAATTCCTGGTTTTTCCTCCTGTTTGTGGGCATCAATATTTAATGAGATGATGACAAACCTTAAAGGTGCACAGCATCTGATACATTAGCAGGTACCACAGGGTATCTATAGGTAGAAACTTTTGGCATAGAGAGCCTGCTAAATAATACGAGTTAGAAACAAAAAAACATGAATAGAATAAATCAGATATTATGCGTCATAGTTACAATTTTTCTTGCTTCATGCGCATCAACACACAATTTAAACAATGGCAGTTCCAATCCATTAGGTGGAGGCTATCTTGTAAATGAAGTTGAACCAGGAAAATTCCGCATCATTGCAACAACAAACTGGGCACCCTGGCCAAATTATTCGGGGGCAAGAAGCATGTGGGAAAAAGAAGCAAAAAAAGCATGCGTTGGCAAATCATATTCCGAGGTAAATGTAACTGAACGTGATTACGAAAGCCTTCCATCCATATTCCCTCTTGCTAAATATATTGTTACTGAAAAGGATGGTTATGCTGTTTGCGAAATATCTGTTTCTAAAAAAACCAATTAACTTGACACGCTTTTGTTCGCTAGCACTCTCAAAACGGCAGATTGTATACTGTGTTAGCCGTATGAATAATTATAAAAACTACCGCTCTAATAAATTGGACACTTAAAGTATTTAAAGGAGAAAAACATGATTAGTCATAAGATGGCAGAAAGACTCAATGATCAACTGAACAAAGAGTTCTATTCAGCGTATCTTTACTTGTCCATTTCAGCTTCTTGCAGTGGCAATGGATTTAATGGTGCAGCAAACTGGTTCTTTATACAATATCAGGAAGAGAACACGCATGCTTTAAAGATGTTTCGATATTTAAGTGACCAAAATGTAGATATAGATTTAAGAACCATCTCTGCACCTGAACTTGAAGACTTGAGCTTTATTGGGGCTTTTAAAGCTTCACTAGAGCATGAACAGAAAATGACCCATCAACTTAATAAGTTAAGTGATTATTCGTTCCAAGAAAAGGATCACGCCACCTACAATTTCTTACAATGGTATGTTACAGAGCAAGTTGAGGAGGAGGCGACACTAAATAAGATTATCGATCAAATTAAAATTGTAGGTGATAATGGACATGGATTATTAACCATAGACAAGGAGTTAGGAGCTCGAATATTTGTTGATCCTACACTTTAAAATAAGGTTTACGGTTTTAAGATGAAATCCTCTCTGCCTATCTGGCATGCCTTTTCAAAACCACGCGCAAGCATCTCATTGGTGCGGAGCTACCACATGCTTTTGCAACAGCCGCACCAATAATTAAGGGCCACCTATCCCTGAAATAACAGAGGGGTCGCTGTAGTACTCATTGCGTTGATCACGGTGTTCTTCATACGCTTCCCGAAAGTCGCATTGCCCGACCGCACAGAAGCCGTCGTGCCACCCCCGTTCTTCCCACTCAGTCATAGATTCAGTCGTGGGTGCGACATCCATGAACTGCTCAAGCACAGGTCGAACCAATTCATTGTAGAGTGGATCGTGCCAATATTGCATCACGAATGCACTCATAGGAATCGGGGGGTTATACTCCGAGGGAATATTGAAGGGAAGGCCATCGGGTATCCATACCACATCGTCAAGTTGTGTGGCCAGATAATAGCGGAACAAATAGTGCTCTGCATCTCGCAGCATTGCATCCCCGCCGCTGGTGCTGATCAGGCGGTAATCCTCTCGTGCCAAATCCCATGCCTCAAAATCTGAAGCAGAACGGGCACGGTAGTCGGCAATTAAACATTCGACCATTTGATTGTGCGAGAGCTCTTCTTCAACCTCACTGGTTTCAGAAACTGGTTCAGGTGCGATATCCTCAATTTGAATAGCATCTACACGATTTCCCTGCTCTGGTTGTCGGGTATAGTGTATGGTGATATCAAACGGATCCTGACTGGCTTGACGCTCCATGTTGTTCTGAATCGCACTTCTGAGCGCCGCATTGTTTGGTGCCAAATCGTCTGCACGCCCGCGCTCCACATCCATGCGTAAAGCTGCCTGAATACAAGCCACTGCTGTGGCTGGACCCATAACTTCTCCGTTAATGGCCCTAGGAATATGCACAACGATGCCCTGGTGAATTTCTTCCCTGCGATTGATTCGGTCAAAGCTGACGCTTTCTTGATAGGGCTCGTCCGCTGGATAGAGAAAGACTTTTGGCCCTGATTCCATCGAATGTTGTTGCTGTTGAACAACATGTGACAATTCATGAATTAAGAGTCTCTGTCCGGACGGTGTGTGAGGATTAAACTCACCGGAGGCAAAACCGATATGCTTGCCTGCAGTAAATGCTTTGGCATGCAGCGCAGCTGCTGACTCTGCTGCTTTAGTATCTGTATGTATTGAAACTTGTCCTAGATCCTGTTCAAACCGTTGCTCCATGGATGATCGGATAGCCGGCTGAAGTGGTTGACCAAGCGATGAAACAACAGCTTGGACTGGAGAGGGTAGGTCCGAACTATTTGTAATCATAGGGCTCTGTTTTAAGCCGGTTTTGTTTTTATTGTATCTTGGGTAATCTCCTTTAGTGGAAGAAAGAACTTTTGCATAACTATTTGGTGTACGCATTAAATCACCGGTGATCCGCTCTGCTTCTTGCTCATACTGGTCTTTCGGAGTGCTAACCTTCAACTTTGACTGGATGTTATTGTGTGTACTCAGATATAGAGGTATACGGGTAAAATCGTGAGAATGTCCAGTTGATATATTGCTTGCTGAATTTGCATTGCTGTTTTCTGGTGCAGTCTGTAGCAATCTCAGGGCGGCTTGATTACCGATCGTGCGTTGTAGGTGAAGAATAGAATGTATGTCGCGGCTTTGGCCCACGAGTGATCGGCTGGGCGTTGTCGACTTGGAAAGCGTGGTCTGCTGAGTAGCTTTCGGTTTCTGTATAAATGTACGCATGATTGATCTCCTTCGCTTCTTTCTGGTTCCTAACGTTCACGTTAAGGAGCATGCCGTAGCCTAGGGCATATTTGTGCTATTAGAGAACAAATTGACCGCCGCGGAGCTATGTAATCTTCCCCCGATATATAAGTTTTACTCATAAAACTTAATAAACTATTAATCTATCCCGTTCTCGGATAATAGGCAGTGCAGCGCTGGCCTTGAAAAAAGAGAAATCAGCCCATTTTTTTGATCCTTTTTTTCAGAATCAAGCGTCCAATCTAGTATGCATTATCAAAACCACGCGCAAGAATCTCATTGGTGAGGGAGCCACTTCATGCTTTTGTGGCACCCACACCAAAGATGACAACTGTGTTACTTTCTATAATCAACCATTGTTGATTGGATCACCAGAAGGTTTGATGCGTTTAAAGTTCTTTGGACCATTCTTGGCTGGATCAAATCGGAATACATTTTTATCTACGAATCTGTGTAACGTAATATCTACATATGTGGTTTCATTTGGAATTAGAATATTCTGGGCGGAAACCCCATCTGAGTGGTACTCAGCAACGCAGTAATAGGAGAAGCCTTTGGAGGGTCGTGCTACAACACGAATGCCAAACTTACCATCCTTTATCTCTTTCATTTTATCGGCGTTCAAATAATAGACCAAGCGTCCATTCTTATTATTCATTTGCCTGTCTTTAAAAAAGTGTTTCGGTAATTTCTGAGGTTGATATTGGTTTCCTGCAAGCAGAAACAGGTCATAGTTGTCTTGCCCAATGTGCTCTCCCTGATCATCTTTCACATTAAAGACCAGCATGCAATATCGAGCACCATCTTCTTTATCTTTACGGTTTTTACCTTTTGCCTGCTGCTCTTTTGTTAATGCGCTCAGTTCAGCTGCTCTATCCTGATAGTTGCGTACTGTTTTAACCCGAAGGCATTTTAGAATATCTTTAATAATTGGATCATTCTTATCACCTTTTTTTGCCCTCCGCATAATTCCCATTTTTGTTCCGGAGTGGCTGTAATTGTTGTATACACCGAGTGGTACCGGTTGTGGAATCCTCACGTTACCATCCGGCTCAAGCAGATAGGTTTTTGGACTCTTCCGAACTATTTTTTCTCTACTTTGCACAAGTGAAAAATAGCGGTAGTTCATGCTTGCACCCGCCACACGAACCACGCCATCTGACCCCTTTTCCACCAGGTAGCTATTTAAAAAATCATAGAATTTATTGTCAATTCCCTGCCCAACAAGCACAAAGGGGAAAAACTTATTGTCAGCATAATTGTAATTAAGATAGCGTTCATTGAGTGACCACTGCCCATCACTACCAAGGCAGAGCCAGTCCAGCACTCGCTGCCCCGGTTCAACACCTTGAAACCATGATTTAATACGTCCTACACGTTTTTTTCCAAGGGCAGCAAGGCTAGAACCATGATTTGCCGGAGCGAGCATAACCAAGTGCCTAAGTGGTGATTTATTCAGCCCTTTATCACCATAAAATTTGTCCACCCAATGACGGACAACCGGCCCACCTGTAGAGTGTGTAATACATGAAAAGTTGGTGATTCGCTTATTACTGTTACCCGGTAGTTCACGAAGTGCCCGATCCATAGCTCTTGAAATATCATCAACAGTCACTTCATCATGAAAACTAATGTAGCGGCCTAAATAGACATGCTGAATATCAAGCTCAAGCCCATATTTACTGGCAGCAGCAGATAGCGCCTGTGGCATTTCACCATAAGTATCTGTGTTGGTAACACTCCAGCCATGAACAAATATAAGCCGCATAATTTTCTCCCTAATTTTAGTTTTTAATAAGTTGTATTGTTTAAGGTCATCTTTTTAACTTTTAGCTTTATGTAATCAAAAGCATCTCAACCCGCCGGTTCATACTGCGAGTAATGGTATTCTCTTCAGTCACAGTGGGACTACTATCACCAAAGTGGGGAGGACTGCTCTCATCAACCATTTGGGTTCGGGCCAGACCTTCGTTCCGGGCCATTCGATAAAAAGCAACCGAACGGCGGAGTGATAGAGCCAAGTTATGAGATTCAGACCCTGGCCCAGAGGCATACCCCACAAAGCGAACCTTTTTTGATGGAGTCGGATCAAGCTGTGTACGCTTTACATTTCGGAAGGCCGCTTCATGCTCAGATTTGGGTTGCGCCTGATCACGACCAAGATTAAGAAAGCGATAGTGTGATCCGGAAGTTACAGTTTGAAATAGCCCAGCACCTGCACGGGATGCCGCCCCCTCTTCCTGATGTGTTGACCCTTCAAGTATTCCGGTATCAGCTTCAAAGGCGGCATGGGCTTCTGTTGAGCGTGTTTCCAGCCGCCAAACATCACCACCAAAGTAGGCTTGCGCAATACCCTCTGCTGAAACAAAGGGGGCAATCTGACTGTTAACCGTATCAACCCGTTCTTGATAGCCAACATGAGGACTACTGCTTCGGGCACTGACCTCAGCAGGTGTCATTACTAAACGTGCAAGCCATTCGGTGATGCCTTCGTTATAGTGATCATCATCTTGGCTACTTTGCACCCAGGCAGCATAGTGTGGGTGCCGATAAAAATGAGTGATTTCATGAATCAGTGTAAGTTGGCGACGACTCGCCTCTACCTGTTGATGTACAAATACCTCACGATTTGCGCCCTCACCTCGGGTAAAAGCAGATTGCTGGGCACCCAAGGTTACAATCTTAGGTCCAACCCTTGAGTTACTGATCAATCGGTTAATCATGGCACGGTAGGCCGTGTTGTTCGTATCAATGGCATAATCTTCAGAATCTGACATCTGATTGATGAAATTATCCATCCACTCATTGAGGTAGACTTGATCATTGCGAATGGTAGAAGGTTGAAACAGCCCTACTCGATTCTGAATTTCACTATCTGAGAGCCGTGTGCCTATCTGGGGGAATCGGGCAACCACCCGCCGATGCATTGCCACAGCATCTGTATCCAGATTGGCCTCTGTAGTATGCACGGGAGTCGAGCGATTAAAGGTACGATTATCCAAAAATGCATAGATCTGGTTGTACAACAACTCCGCCGTGCCACCGCTAGTAGGAGTGGGATCAACCCAAGGGTGGCGTGCAGCAGTACCACCACCGCTTGTTATGCGTGGTGGCCCCTGAACCCTCACATTTTCATGCACTATCGCCAGACGTTCCGGATCAACAAGATCACGTTGGATTCTGGATCTCTGAGATGCAGTAGCCGATGCTGAAGAGAAATCTGATCCACCATTTTGTTGCACCACATGAGTCAGCTCATGTGCCAGCAATCTTTTTCCTGAGGGCGCATCCGGTGAGTACTCTCCCGCACCAAACACAACATCTCTTCCCAAAGTAAAAGCCCGGGCATTGATCAAACGGGCCGCATTGGCTGCCCGCATATCGTTATGCACTCGCACAGAGGAAAGCTCCATTCTTAATTGCGGTTCAAAAAAGTCTCTTTGCGCCCCGGACAGAGGTTGCCCGCCACCTTGCAGCGACCGGATTTCAGCATTTATGGCAGGTGTCACTTCAGGTGTTGCACCTTCTGCTTTTTTTGCTTGAAGCAGCTCCACCTCTTCTTCCTCAGGGCTTTCTTGTCGTTGAATCAGTGAATCAATCGGTTTGGCCTGCATCACCTGATCTGCTACCTGATCCGCCTCCTGTTCATATTTATCATTTGGCGCACCAATAGTGAGTTTGGGTTGTATCGAAGGCTTACGTAAAACCTGCTGGATACGAGGGTGTTGTGCATGCCATGAAGAACACGCTGAATGTGGATGAGATTTTAAGGATGTTTTTGATTTTTTATCCGTAGCATGAGTCAGCATTTTTAAAGCCTTTTCAATTAAAAATGGCCTGAGACGCCAACACCTGCAGCAACACTCGTCACATTGCGCAAATTATCTGGGTCTGCTATTAAATCAAGCCGCAGATCCAGATTAACATCTGGCCCAATGGGTATCGGCACATCCAGTTCCAATACTCCATTTTGGAAAAAATCATACGACTTTATGCCAATGCCTGTTCCGTATGAAAGAATCGTACCCAAAGTCTCATCAGCACCCAGAAACCCAAAGCTGGTTTGTAACAGGTTTACACCGAGTCCGTACCTCATAAAGGTATCCCACATCATCTCATCATCACCGGGATAGAGTGCCGCAGTTCTATAAAAATAGTGGGCGTTATTCCAAAGGTTCTCATCAACATCAAGCTTCAGTGCCTGAGCAAGGCACAGGAAGTCTGGAAATTCCGGATTCGTATAACATCTATCTGTACGAGCAGAACTCGCTGCAAAACCAGGGCTACTGTCTGTAGCAACAGTGGCATCAGGCTCCTCTTCCCGCTGAATAACAGGTGGCTGGGAGCCATGCAGAATCTGTCGGACCTGAGCATGTTGTCCACGCCATGTTGAATGGCTTGAATGATGACAAGAGGCAGAAGAGAGCCCCTGTTTTTTATCTGTAGTGTGTGTCAACATTTTTCGTTTCTCAGATCAAGCACATATGGGCAATCTAATAAAATTGTTTCACCATCAACCAAAAACTCTATTTCAACCAAAATTCTGTTCTGTGAAAATTCAGCGGCAGAAACAGGGGCAAAACTAACTTCATACTGCGTGGTCGTCATCGGTGCCTGTTGGATGAGTTTATTCTCATGTTCCAGGTAATCGGGAAGACTATATAAAAAGAAATCCGGTACGCTTATCTGGCAACCCTTAGAGCAACACCTGATTTTTTGTACAGTTAAGTTAACAGCATCATTTCCCGAATTAACAATTTCAAATTGAGCATGGGTAATATTGGGTTCTTGAGTGGAATAGAAGCTTTTTACTACTTTTAGCCCATCTAATTTTAGATTATCCACTTTAACCTCAATAGTTAATCATTTATTAACAACGCCACTCACGTGCTCGCACCCTTCGCCGCGGCGCCTGGGTCACTCTTCCTCCAGGAATAGAGTCGCCCTTCACAGCATTGCGAACTGTTATACGTCCATTAGGTAAACGCACACGCACTCGATTACCAGAAAGTTTTGCAATAACCTCTCCTGGATTAGCAGCATCTAAACCTGGGTAGCTTTGAACCACAGAGGTAATGCCTGATGTATCTGTTACCGTTTGCCCTGTAACAGGGTCAGTTGTAGTCACACTAGGGTCGGGGGTCATGCCACGAGCTACTGCCCAGTCTGTCTCTAAACGAAAGGCATAACTCTCTTCAGTACTCCAGTCACCTCTACGATTAACCAGCGGACTGCGCCCATGTTGATATTCATGATAGAGGGTTCTGGCAACTGCTTCAGAGGTATCATCTGTAGCAATATAAATCGTACGGCCAGATGTTTCACCTGCCCCATCCATGGGGTTTGGTTGCCAACTTGTGCCGTCAAAACGTTCATCCGCCCATTGAAGATCTGCCACCATTATTACATTGAAATTTCTTAAATCCCTGATCATTGCTGAATTCCACTGGCATAGCAGCTGAAGCATGCAAGGAAATGTGTATGCACTGGTTGCCGCTGCGGGGAGTGCCATTGCAGGAAATATTTGATCAAGACTCTCTATGGTGGCAGCACCCACTTCGCCACGGGGGTCTGTTGTGATCCTACGCCGCCGCTGAAATCGGCGAACACGTCTCTCGGTCTCTGGGCCAAATTTACCATCTGGGCCGTAAACTGAGAATCGCAGACCATAGTCATGTATGGCATGCTGCACCTTTCTAACTGATTCATTCTCATCACCATCCTTTAAGGTGCCACTCCCATCATAAATATCTTCAAGATTCGTATCTCCAGAAAAGCGTGGAGATTGCAGGTCATGGCCATCACCTATTCTGCGCTGAATAAGAGATCGGGAAAGCGTCGATTTAGTTGTGCTCTGTTGCTGCAACACATGTGTCAATTCATGCGCCAGCAACTTTCTTCCAGACGATGTGCCTGAAGAGTACTCTCCAGAACCAAACACAACATCTTGCCCAAGAGTAAAAGCCCGTGCATTTATCGACCGGGCCACATTAGCTGCATGCGTATCGTTATGCACCCGTACATTTGAAAAATCCGTTCCAAATCTTGGCTCAAAATAGTTCCGATCCACTCCAGGCAGTGGTTGCCCACTACCATGTAATGACTGGATTTTAGAACTCATCGCAGGGGTTACTTCTGGAACTGCATTATTAGCTGATTTTGCTTGGATGAGCTCTTCGCTCTCCTCCTCTGCACATGAGGCACAGGCACGCTGGACAGATTCACTGCTCATCGGTTTGTCACTGACCTGTGATGAATCGCCATCTAAAACAGATGACCGAGGATCCGGCATCCGCATCACCTGATCTGCAACCCGATCTGCCTCCTGTTCATATTTATCGTTTGGTGCACCAACAGTGAGCTTTGTTTGTATCGAGGGGCTGCGTAGGATTTGCTGAATTTGAGGGTGTTGTGCGCGCCAAGGGGAGTGCGGCAAATGAAAACCTGCTTTGGAAGATGATCCCGATTTTTTATCTGAGCTATAGGTCAACATTTTTCAAATCCCTTTTCCTTAAGTCTATACTAAAAAAGGCTACTTGATCTTGGCACAGCAGAGAAATAAACCATAGAGTTGCTAATCTTTTAGTACACGAGAGGCAGCTGAGGCTTTTAAGATGTATACCATCTTTTTCTATGACTCATGTATCCGCAACACTCCTCGCACTGAATCCCATACAAGATCTGCATCTTCATCCACTGCCTGGCTCCATAACACTTCACTGCCACGCATTACTTTGATTTTTCTCTCCTCAGTTGGGGCGCCTAATGCCATCAACATATCCTTGGCTTTTAGCAAGACCTCTTCAGCAAAGTCAGCTTCAACACCCCCGCCGCATACTTGAGCACCACAGTCTGTTGGGCGGGAGGTTTTATATTTGTGCCCCACGCTGAAGCCAATACGACCACCTTCTGGAAAAAAGCGTTCAATACTGTCGCAGAGAACCTGAGCCAATCTTGTTTGGCCATCGTCACTACGAATCCATTCTGCATGTTGTGGATTGCTGGCAAACAATGGTTCAAGAAGAACGGCAGGCATCTTTGTATATCGTAGGTTGCTATCACCTCGCCCCCCATAACCACCTACGACAATTCCATCATCACCGCTAACAGGTATATCAAATTCACGACCTACTGCATTGGCATACCAGCGCCCCCAGTTTTTACTGGTCTGTGATGCATTAGAGCCAGTAATGACTACTGAATATCCAGCTGATGAACTGGATGCACTGTTGAAATGGTGTTCAACATAGGCCAGACATTCATCCTCATTAGCCTGGCGTTGACGCTCTCCGTAGTCACCCTGGTAGAATTTAATCTCATACATTTCCGTTGCTCCTTTATCTATGTGTGCTTTATTTCATGCCAATAAAACAGATCAACATAATCAGCGGATCATGACTGTATTACCAGTGATATTCCATACGCTTCCAAGACTTGCACCAGTGGTTGGATCTTCATTGATATCAGCCATGGTGACACCAGCCTGGGCAACAAAACTTTCCGCTGTGGCAGATGCAGCTTCATCAACAATCTCATGATTAGGACGTAGAATTTCACGCAGCAAGGCACGAACTTTTCTACTGAAATTGAAACTATGACCAGGGGCTGAAACTTTTTTCTCCAGCACTTTGCGGGGATCAACTGCTCGCACCATTTTAGTGAAGTTGGCACGGTGGCTATGGGTTGCGTGCACATACTCATGACTCTGAGTTCCCGTCAGGATAGCCGGAGCCTGCATCAGGACATAACCCTCCCAAGAGCCTCGTGGCGTTGCTGCAACACTATAAGCACCACTATATGAGCCACCTGAACCGCCAAGAGCATTGCGTAGCGCCGTATCATTAGTGATGGTGATACCCGCACTCTCGGCATTACTGGCAAGTCCCCACCAGGTATTTTGCACTGTCACCGTTCTGTTATTGCCTGTAGCCCGAACTCGATAGAAGTTGTGTGTTTTAAAGAAGGTCTCCCATTGCGGAACAGAGAACGAGACAGTATTCCCACTCGTACTAAGAGAACTGTATGCGGTATTTGGTATCCGGGTCTTTGTCGTGCCAACAACCAGAAAGAGAAGACTCGGGTTTGAGTGGAAGGTTTTAAAGGTGCTGGTTGTTGCTGTGAGATCAGGGTGTATGGCGGGCGTTGACGTATAAGTGCCCACTGGCATGGATGCAACATAAGTAAATCGATGATTAGGCCCATCCGCAATACGTGACTGGGTAGGGTTGGATTGACTCGTACCCCCAGAGTGATGCCCCAGATCTGAGAAGCGTCTAGGCGGTGAGGACTTGCCAGTCAAAGCCCCTTGCGCAGCATTTGTGACAGTTGAGCTCCAGTTCGCACCTGTGCGGTCATTAACAACGACGGCCTGAGTGATTGTCTGTGGAGTGCCTGCGCTGCCACCAGCCGGTGTGATTGTGTACTGCATCTCCAAATCTCCCGAGACAGCCATTGTGCCACTCCAGGATGATTGAAAGGTGCTCTGACGGGCGGGGCGGGTAACAGTGCCATGGCTAGGGGTTGTGTAGCGCCAGCGTAGGACGTTCATAGTCTCACCTGCACTGGCAGTAAAGTTCACTGTTGCTGTCAGTGTATCGCCACGAGTCAGCGTTGTACCCGCTGTACCAAAATTAAGTGTTGGCGCAGCTGGAGCAGGAGGCTGTTGTGCAGGCGCAGCATCATCGTCATCACGTTGTATTCGTTTAGGTGAAACCACACCACCATTTTGTTGCACTACATGGGTCAATTCATGAGCAAGCAGTTTTCTTCCTGAGGATGTTTCTGATGAGTACTCCCCCGCACCAAATACAACATCACGCCCTAATGTGAAAGCCCGGGCATTAATTGAGCGGGCTGCATTAGCTGCTCGCATATCACTGTGTATTCGCACAGCAGAAAAATCTGCTCCAAATCGCGGTTCAAAAAAACGCTGTTCCACCCCAGATAGAGACCTTCCACCACCTTTTAATGATCGAATATCATTATTTATAGCAGGTGTCATTTCAGGAACCCTGCTTCCGGCATTTTTGGCTTGGAGCATCTCCTCCTCTTCTTCCTCAGGTTCCTCTTGTCGCTGAACCTGTGGAGTGAGTTGTTTAAGTTGTATCTTTTGATCTCTCTGGATGTGGTCAGTTTGATAAGAACCTGGAGATACAGCAGAAGAGTTCTCATTAGCTGATAAGTGAGGATCAGGCATTCTCATAACCTGATCTGCTACCCGATCTGCCTCCTCTTCATACTCATCATCTGGCTCACCAATAGTTAGCTTGGGTTGTATAGCTAAAGAATCGGTTGGTGAGTGAAGTATGTTTTTAACAAGCTGGTGTTGACCTGACACAGCATCCAACCCTGGATTGCTCCTTTGATTTATAGAAGAGAGTTGCTGCTTTGATCGCTGTGCAAATGTGTAATGCAACATGGCAATATCTCTTTTTAGCTCCACATTTCTCTATTGGCCTGTTTACTCAAAAATAAGAGGCATGTTGAAAACATCATAATCCAGATCCAATTCGGTTAACGTATTGCGACAGGTCCAAAGCTAATAAAGCCGCACGTAAATCGGTCGGCAAAGTAACTCGCGCGGCAGTTGCTCGTGTATTCCAATCATTCATAATCGGATCACATATATCCTCCCGCAGGCGAACATTCTGGTTATAGTTTTCTCGCAACGGGCGAGCAATCGGCTCATAGGAGTAATGCCAAGGCTCAGGGGCATGTCCACCCGTTCGGCCTGTTGTATAGGTTCTGAAGAACCCTACTCTCGGGCCATTTTGTTCCAGCCACTGCCCCAGACTATGGAGCCGGCCAGCAGGTCTGCGAGATCCGGGGGAAGGAGCCCAATGGGCATTGGTTGTGGAATTGAAATCCACATCGGTACCCCAATGGTGGCGGGAAGCACCGGGGATCGCCGAATATTGTAAAATTATCCCAAGACGTCGTGCTGAAGGCTCAGCTAACCAAGCTGTTCTATCTACACCACGACTTCTGTTTCCTCCCAGATAATATCTGTTTGGTAGCGTATCCCACCCATTGGCCCTACTACCGGTAAGGGTAAATTTTTCAAATACAATCTGTGCTTGCGGCGAGGAGCCTGCGACCCTTGTATCAAAAGCACGTCGCCCTGAGATTGCCTGTACTCTTGTCGGTCTCCTTGGATGAAGCCTGTTCAACAGTGTAACCGCGTTATTGACTCGCCCCTGAATTCGCCGGTAAACAGCTGATGTCGATGCCATACGTCCAGTCAAAAACAGGCGTTGATTTGCTATCGTCAGCGCTTGAATATCCCGAACTATCTGAAGATCCGCATCAGTCATTGTCGATGGGGAAGCCACAAAACCTGCAAGTGCGCGTGCATAGCTTGCGCGTGATCGAGCACCTGTAGCAGCCAGTGAACCATAGCCCGGTGCTTCAACCGTGATCAGCGGTGTCATATGACCTGAACTTGATCGGCTCGCCGTGGGCACATACCAGCCCAGAGACGGCTCTTGTGGAAGATGCCCGGGGCGGTCTCCCGGATAAACAGCGGTAGCCCTGCGAGTACCCAGGCGATTGGCCCGCCGGTCGCTGGCAGGTATACGGCCTGCCATTGCCAAGGCTAGTTGGGTAGCAGTCGGGTGTGTATTTGGATCGGCAAAAATACCTGCTCGGCCGCGGCGTGTAATTGCATGGGCAGTAAGAATTCGATGTGGTTGAAACCCCCGGATAACATTAATAATACCTTGTGTCTCTGGCTGAATTGGAGCCCGGTGTGTATTTGGACAGCGGGATGAGACTCGTGGAGAGGGAGCACCTGGCACTCTATAGTTACGATTCAAGTCAACAAATTGGCGATTGCAGCGTCGATCATACCAAGCAACCCCAGCCAGGTTATCTTCAATAGCACCACGATTAAGACGTGGAATAATAAGCGTATGAAAGGCTAACGGTATCTGTCCTTGGCGCACTTGGTCTCTAAAAGTTTCAACCATTTCATACCCTGGTCGCTCATCACCATGATAGCCACCTATCACCAGGGCACGCTGATCAGTATGCTGCACATGTGCTGGGAAAAAATAAGCTTCAATGGGCCAGCGTGACACAGTTGAAACCGGTTGAGCATCAGGAGCAGGCGTAGGAGAAGGCATGCTGGTTAAATTCTGACCACCAGGAAAATCAGCCGCGTGTGCAATATCTCCAGGTTGTTCTCCAAGCACTTGTATCCAAGAGATAAGATCTGGGTGGGTTGTCTTTCCCTGTTCAATATCAGTCCTAATTTGCGCTACTGGCAAAGGAGCCTTTTGAACAATGTTTCTGCTGGTTCTGCTTACATCCGGCAAATTTGCTCTATCCGTTGAGTGATGACCTATTTGCCTATTGGGGGATTGTTGCACAACATGGGTCAACTCATGAGCGAGCAACATCCTCCCGGCCGATGATCCTGGAGAGTATTCCCCAACCCTGAACACAATATTTTGCCTGGTTGTAAAAGCACGAGCATTAACTAAGCGAGCTACCCTAGTTGCGCTCATATCGTTATGTACTCGCACACCAGAAAAGTCTGCTCCGAAGCGAGGTTCAAAAAATGACCTCTCAGATCGGGAGAGTGGTTGGCCACCACCATGTAGTGACTGAATAGCAGTGCTTACTGCAGGCGTCACTTCAGGCGCTGCATCTCCAGCTTTTTTGGCCTGAAGCAACTCCTCTTCATCCTCAAGATTCTCTTGCCGTTGAATCTGCGGTGGCATCTGTTTGGTTTGTATCAACCCTGCATCTTTTTCTAGACATTTTGTACATAGATTTGCAGGTTCTGCAGGCAGCCCCTCATCCACAGCCATTTCATGCTCTTCTGAACAGGGCGCACAGGTACGCTGAACTGTTTCACTGTTGGCAGATGTATTATTTGATGATGGTGAATCACTATCCAAAGCAGACAACTGAGGGGCAGGCATCTGCATCACTTGATTTGCTACCCGACCTGCTTCCTCTTCATATTTATCATTTGGCTCACCAATCGTTAGCTTAGGCTGTATAGCTAAAGAATTGGTTGGTGAATGAAGTACATTTTTAACAAGCTGGTGCTGACCTGACACAACAGCCAGGTTTGGGTTGCTCTTTTGAATTACAGAAGAGGGTTGCTGCTTTGATCGCTGTGCAAATGTGTAATGCAACATGGCATATCTCTTTTAGCTCAGCATTTTTCCATTGATCAGTTTACGCAAGAATATGAGGCACCTTGTTGCCAAGGAAATAGAGACGCGGAGAAGGCGGGAAAGAGGGAGAAAAAATAAAAGGCAATAAAAAAGGCGAGCCATTAGCTGCCTCGCCTCGTACAATCGGAAGGAATCCGATCATTTTTCTGGGTTTTGAACCCAAGCACACATCACTCAAAATGCAGAAGAAAAAGCCTAAGAAGGAACAAATATAGAACCCACCGTACTCTAACGAACCCACATAAACGCTTTGCAAACTGCCTGTACCAACAGGTCTGGCGCGAGTCTTTAGTATAGTTGAGTGCACATCCATTTCAACCCCTTTAATTTAGGCCTTATTATTGATCTTCTGAACAGAATCCGGCGCATCCACCGACAGGTCGGCATTGGCCATCATATTGTCAGATACCAACCACTGCACCCCACCCCTCTCTGCTATTTCTAAAGGTTTTACACGAATACCTATGTTGCAGTGGGTCATATAGTTTTGACGCAAGATCATCATACGACCAAGGCGGCCATAAACCCGTATTCCTTCCAGCGTAATATTGCGGCTAAGAGGAAAACGCTGGGTCAGGATTTGGTTATCTTGAACAGTTAAGTTATTGCAGTTGCCTACAAAGATACCACCACGGCGGCGTTCAGCAACAGGCGCCAATATCAAATTAACACTGTTTCCATTAATCAATACTCTGCCAGCCGAAAAATCTCGCTGGCGTCTTAAACTATGATCACTCACGCCTACATGGATACCTTCCTGCACACCTTTTATGTTGTTATTGAGAATCTGAACATCGCTTGCTATCTGTCCTGCACAGACAATACCGGCATGTGCACAGGCTGGATTCTGTCCACGCAATATTTCAAACCAGTTGTTGAAGGGGCGAAATTCAGCGCGAAAGGATTGGTCAGCCAGAATCCTTCTCGCTACATTTCTGGCAATACTGAGAAGATGCTGGTTACTTCTCACTGTGGTATTGCCTGCCTGCCTCGCAATGACACTACTCCAATCAGAGCCATTCACAGGCGAATTAATATACATTTGACGGTTATATTGACTCCGCATATCCACGCTTTTTAAACCAGCAGTAGGGGTGTTTTCAAAGTTTCTGATGACCGCATTATTGATCAACAGCTTTCTGGCATTCGCAGCAAACTTGGGATCAACCATCTGCCGTTCCAGGGTCATTGATGCTGGTTTTGGCCGCACTTTAATGCTGTTGTTCTGCACAAAGCTATGCTGCATGTTAAGCAACAGCATGCCAGTTTGCTTATGGCCTACACTCAACTCACATCCGGTTACAGAGACAGAACCGCTACGCTGCCTACTGTTACCAACAGTCAGGCAGGTTGCACCCAAACGTGTGCCAGCTGCACACCTGAGAGCCATATTATCAACAGTTACTTTTTGAGAACCCATTATGGTCAAGGCACCACCGAGGTGGTCATGTTGACCACCATGCCCCATTGCTCCCGCTTCAACAGAGATAGCAGCAATGCTTACGGAAGCGCAGTTTAAAAAGAACAGAGCAGCTTCACGACTGTTGCAGATGATGCGTGTTCCGGCACCTGCACCACTAACCTTAAGGTGCCCCTTACCTCTCACCAACAGTGTATCTTCAAGATAATAATCACCAGGCCGGAAACAGATGTTGGCGTCCTGCCCCGGTGGCAGCGCAAGAATGGCATTTTGCCAATTGGGTTCTGGATATATGGTGATGGAACTGCAACCACTTGCCCTTAGAACACAGAGTGCATTGAGAGCATCCTGCACGCTTCGGATATTATCGTCTTGCAAGGTTGGGCAGAGCTGTGGATTCTTCAGCAGCGGCAAGCTGGCAGCTGTGTGCTCACAGAGAAGCGCATCCAATATGGTGGCAACCTTCGTAGCACCTGGATCAGGAAAATCAGCACCCAATCGTTCTTCCAACAACCGGCGGACGGTAGCCTGCGATCCTTGAGCATCACCACAAGCTAACACTTCATAGCAGACATCAGCAGCACGTATATCAGTTAACGGTGGGAAGTTAAAACGTTTGCACTGACCAGAGGAGTAAGGGGTAAAGTCACCGCCGGCAGCCATTGTCCCCAAAGTAAGATAATGGTGAGCAATGCCATGAGGTAGTTCAGCATCGAGCAGAACATCGCCCAGCTTATCGGTGGCCTGGCGTACCTCTTTGGCCCAGAAATCTCCCGCCAACAGCTGGTTGTTCGCAAGAGTTATCTCCAGGGTAATGACATCAAGTTTGATGGTAACCGTGGAGCCTTCTGTCAGGTGCCCATGATCCGTGGCATCAGAGGAGACAGAGAGATCAACCCCCAAATCAGAGCCATCATCCAGCTCCCAATTCAAACCAGATTTATTCAGTTCACAGTAACCATCCCAGCGCCGCACCAGTGAGAAACCGGCAGGTGTACTATCCGGATAGCCTTTTGTCAGCTCTCCAGCAGTTGGAGTAAACCCCGTAGCCAGATGCCTGCCAAGATGTTTTTCACTGGCAAACGCTTCCGTCTCGCCACTGTAAAATTCATAAGCCCAGTTGTCAGACGCAAACCCGACAGGTTCATCACCAATGGCATACTGCTCTGCCCCATTCTCATGAGACCATTTCAGCACCACCCGAGTCGGATTGCCGGAGCCATCATATTCAACGCTGTGTATCTCCACACGAAACAGGTAGTTGCCCACTTTATCCTGTAGCACCACTTCATTTGCACAGGGATCACAGGGGTCAACCTCACTACTTCCCTCGGTCAACTCCAGAGTCAGCTCTGCGTTGCCGATGGTGGGGTTATCACTTGGTTCTTCAGGGTTCAGCGTGGTGGGACACCACTTCACCTGAGCCATGGTTTGTGTACGAGTGCAGGTATCTGCCCCACGCAGACCAGCATCACGCAGATCTTCATCCTCCAGGCTCAGAATAGTGCGTTCCCACACATCCAGATAGAGGGTGTGATCTCCTGCAGGTTGTGATTGCGGTGAAGGAAAATCGGCCTGATGTTCGTACTCAAAGGCTTCTCCACTGGGGTCAGCCAGCGTCGCATCCGGATCTGGCCGTAGCTGGGCAATGATGCCATCTACATAGGCATACCCCCATTGCAGACTATGCACCTCTGTCCCACTTGAACTATCGACCTTCACAATGCCACGATCACGCGGCGTACCGCTGCCGATCACATCAGTCAGGGCTTCAGCCAATCGGTGTTTGGCTATATCTGTTAGCTCATTCCAATCCGAGTCAGTGAACATCCGTCCCATCTGCTGATAGACACCGGAGTATCGTTTTAACTCATCAAAGCTATTCCTGGATCTCTGTGTTTTCATGGTTTGGTATTTCCTGGTTTTCCTAATAGTAGGAATCCACTATCTAAATTTTTTAATAACCCCAAACATTGGGTGCTCTGCGTTTTATATTCATTACCCCGGCATCTCTACCATTCGCTCATCCGGTATCACCACAGCTTTAACACCAAGGGGCAGGTAATCCGATAATTTATCCACCACTGCTTCCGCCAGCAGGCTGAGGTAGAGAGAGTGATAGGCACCCATTTCAGCACCATCTTCCGCGCCATAACGTATTGATTCCGGTGTGGCAGGATGTAGAACAGCACACCCGCGCTCACCAAATTTTTCCTCAAAAAAGTGGGGGATATTTGTTGTGTTATGAGCCATTCGCATCCCTCCTTTATCTTGATTTTTGCGGATACGGGAGTAACGCACACAACCGCTATCAGGTGGCGCAGTAGGAACATGATCCTTGCGTATCAAGCCAAGAAAGATACAGTCACTGGCTTTGAGCACTTCAGTTAGCGTGCTATCCAGTACTGTACAATACTCCAACAGTGATAGACCTCTGGCGGCTTGCACCTGTTTAAACAGACAGTCTTTGGCACTGATCACTGGTTTCTCTTCATCAATACTATGAACTTCAACCTTGCGCGCCGCACAGTCCACTAACTCCACTCGCCCTGCGTCCACTTCCAGCGTGTTGAGCAGGTTCAATCCTTCAAAGCGCCAGGTATGAAAATCAGCATCACCAACACCACTTGAAGTCTGTCCAAGTTTGATCACTCTGTTTATGTTTACCGGAACAAAGTCATCACTGCCGTAACTCTTGTTGCGGTAGGTGGTACGGTTGTCGCCTTCGATCACTTCAATCAGTTCAAGAAAGGCAGCACTGGGGGTTTCACTCCAGCTCACCCTGTTTGCATTAGGATGAAAAAAACCTGCAGGGGGAACGGTATAAAGAAGAATCTGATCTGGGTGGTAATGGCCTACCCGCCAATTCGGATCACGAAAATCAACACTGCGCAGGGAGCGATCTTCATAGCTACCGGGATAACAGGGTGAGCCATGAAAGCTGGTCTGCCGCCAAGTGTGGGTTTCACCATCCACAGTGCTTTGCTGAGCAGCCGGATTACTACTGGTTGTAGCCACAGCACCTGAGGGGCAACGAAAATCCACCGTAACCGCCGGAAGAGCAGGATGCCGCGCTGCCATGGAGGGAGGTGCTTCTGGAACGCTCTCTGCATAACCGTAACTTGTGGCCGGGATGGCTGGAACATCGAGTCGTGGGGTCATCGCCACACGCTTCCAACCCTCTTGCAGCACCACTTCCAATTGGCCGATAGATTCAGCAATCTCTTCAGTGACCCGTAGTGTTCCTTTGCCCTGTCGCCAGCGCACAGCATTAGCCACTTCATCCCGTCGCCCTTTAGCCAGAGGAGAGACCAGCCGTACATCGAGCAGATCAGCAAAGTAGGGAATCAACCAATCCTGGCAGGCAGGAGAGCCATCAATAGGATTGCCTGGAAAGTTATCCGCCATCCGCTGGTGCAGCGTAGCGTGCACCTGATCCAGCACAACACCGCAGGCATCAAAATATTTTTGCAGATCCCCAGTGTCCCGGTAGCGATAGAGAGCCGGGACTATTTGGTAAAGTGCATCACCCTGTTTTTTTGGTTCTGTCATGGCTCAATCCTTATAGGCTGAAGGCTTGGGTAGTAATGCCCAGCTTGGAGAGACTTTCATCCATGTAGATCACCTGTCGCTCATCCAGCGAAACCCGTTTAACCACGCCACCGCTGCAGACCACACGTTTTGGAGTAATAGCTGTACCGCTCTCATCAAAAAAACCATCGGGGTTAATCAGACAGTCACAGTTCTCTACCCCCTCTACACCTTCTGCCACTTTAATCACTTGGCTCCGAAAGAGCGGCTCTCCCAGTTTGGCCAACTTCAGAGCAAAGGCAGCAAAGAGTGCCTGACGCAGATCCTCCGTTACAAAGTCAGAGTCATATTCCTCTTCTTTGACACGAATGGTGATGGTGAGATCAAGTATCACTGACTTAAACCGGGTAACATCAATACTGACACTGGGTAGAGCATGCTGGACAAGCGTGCTCTCCAGAGTGTTTTTCAGGGTTCCCAAGGCGCCACCGCCTGCAGGAACAACCACCACTTCAATCTTATCCTTGCGAGCCATGCCCGGCTGAAGCCGGATAGCACGCGCCTGCCAGACACTGCTATTGCTTGCGGCAAGGTGAGTAAAATCGGGGAGTGAAACTGCTCGCTCCAAGGTAAGAAGCGAGGCAGGAGCATTTTCACGCATAGAGGTAACATCCTCCATAGCGTTGCCACCGCTGGATTGAACAGGTTGCACCACTTCATCAATCAGATGATGGGGTTTCACCTCTTTTTTCAGACTGAAAGGATCAAGGTTGCCAGATAGCCCAACCCCTACCCGATGTTTGATGCGCACGTTATTGGAAGCAGTTGGAAGACGTCGCCCATGTCGACCATCACCAAAACCAATATTGAGCGTGGCATCCTCATTCATTCTGACAACATAGTGGGGATCTTCAGGCTCCGAGTCATTTAGCACCGCCACCTGTTTCCAGGTTCGGTTCTCCACGGTAATATCCAGTGCAGCCCGAACACCGCTGGGAAAACTGCTGTCCGCAGCAAAGCTCACCTCTTCCACCGTAAAATCAAACTGCTGCTGGCTTTTTGCTGCATCACCAGAGCCAAGAATCTTTTCACCCTGACTCTCTCCATGGCCTGATTGAACTACGTTGCCATAGATGGTTGTGCAGTAGCGGCTGTAGTTATCAGAGGCACCGGTGCCATCAGGCTCACTGCCTGGGATAGCGGGTTCCACCTTTATGCGATTGGCATCTTTGTCCACCGCTTTGAGAACTGTCTCCATCGCCTCATCCTTTCCAGCAATGATCAAAGTGCGGCCTATCTCCAACAGGTCTGGTATTTTATCCAGTTCCAGAGAGATATGGCTGTGGCTGTCGGAACGGAGCAGTGGGTCAGTCTCAAAGACAGGGTCAGCATTAACATCATAATCAAGAGGCCGGAGATCAAGTTCAAAATTTCCGAACAGTGTTTCGATACTTGATAAGGTGCGGGAGAGTATCAGTTCAAAGCTATTCTCACCCTCATTAAGCTCTTTGATATAGGCTGCTTTATTGCCATCAGAGGTTTCAGCGATGATCCAATCACCATCTGCAAGATCTCCCGGATCACCATTCAGGGTAAGCTCCTGTGGACTGGATTCCTGAACAGTGGTTATGGGATCTGCAATTGGAACATAGTAGGCTCTTGAAATGGATCCATCCAGAAGATAGTCATAAAGATAAACAGCACCCTCTGTCGCATGATAGTGAGAGTAAATTCTACTCAGGCCACCATCCCAAAGCGCCCCATATTCTCTAGCATTATTTGCATGAGCAGGCAGGATCAATCGCTTCTGCCCAGTGTCGCCACTTTCCTCATCGGGAGCATCTGCGTAGGTCGCCAGGTAGAGCTGTTTACCCTGTGCTGCTGCTGTACGGGAGAACTGCACCCGGTTACCTTCAACACTTTTAACTTTGGCTGCCCGCCATGAAGAACCCTCTTTCCAAGCCACTACTGATTCATTAACCAAACCATGACCTGCCGCCAAAGCAGCAACATTGGAACCTGTTAACTGAGGTGACTGTTTATAATTTGGCTTCAGCAGCAGCCGTACCTGATGGCGCTTTACACTGGATGGAAAACCAGCTGGTTTTGACTCCCCCAGCAGTTCCAGAGCAGTGTCACTGACCGAGGTCACTTTGACATAAACACCCACTTCGCTGCCTGATGCCTTCTCAATCAGCAGCACACCAAGGGTTCCAACAGCCACACCTTCCACTGCTTTGCTCAAGGGGAAGGTTGCACTGTAACTTCCACCCGCACCGGAATAGGAAAAAGGGAGTTGAGATTTACTCCAATCCTCAGGGCGCAGCTGGTTCATATCCGAAGCAATCTCAAGATCTTCCAGCGTCTCAAAGATTGCCGGTTTGCTGCCATCTTCCGGCTTGTTCTTGAAGGCGAACCCCATCTCTACAGTGCCTGATTTATCCTCTTTGGCCAGCAGCGCAATAGGAGTCTCAGCCGAAGCGGGAGGGGCTGGATGATAGTCAAGCATCTCCACCAGTCGACGTACACTGTCCCATTGTGTGGCAGTGCCTATATAGCTCTCATTGGCATAGGCATTGAGGTGCCCGGTCAGCACATGGGATGTACGGGCATAGCTACGCAGAATCTCCCAACCATAATCACGTCGTTCATCCCGATACTGTGCCAGCCAGCGGGTTTGCCGTTCTCTGGGTGTTTCATTTGACTGTACCGGGATGGCGCTATGCAAAGCTGCCCACTGATTGCTGCCTTCTGTATCAGTAAAGGTTTCCACCATGGCCAACCGGAGAGCTTCCAGGTAAGTGACCGCATTGCCATCTACATACTGAAAGTGACTCAAGCCAGCACGATTCCAGCGAGTCAGATCCTCTTTTTTGTTCGGAGAACTCATCCCCTGCGACCTCCATGCAGTACGATATTCAAGATACCCCGAGCCGCTTTCTGTGGATTGTTATCACAGACAGCCACCTCCAGACCATCAAGGCGGATCCGCCCTGCATCAGCCTGATTGGGGTAGCGTTTGCCCACGCGTTTAAAACGGTTGAGACAGACCACCTTGACACCATCCAGCGTCATCACAGCTTCTATGATGTCACTGGTGTGCAGGTCTTCTCCAAATTGCAGACGCCCTGGTTCAAAGAAGCCATCAAGCCCAGAACCCAGAATATCCAACACCTCACGGCGCACTTCAGACTGAAAGTAGTTCTCATCAATACGTACGGCAATGGAGATATTTATACCCACTGGTTCTGCATCCAGCAGGAACACCTCTTGAGCAGCCATCCGGTAACTGTCCAGATAAGGACGCAGCACGGTGCGTGGCGTTGGTTCATCACTCCAATTTGGAGGTTCAATTTCTCGCTCTTTATAGAAGGTATCCACTTGATCCTGAAGCATCCTCAGTGTCTCTTCATCACCTATGGCAGCAGTAGTGATGGGGATATCAAGCTGGATTATGTTGCGCATAATTACAGCACAGTAGATGGTGCTCCAAGAGCCGCTCCAACGGCTGAAGGCGTGACCTTGCAGCACCAGAGGGTGATCTTCCAGGCGCTCGGCATAATCATCTTCAGTAACCATCCGTTTCTGGGTATGAATAGCGCGTGGTCCGGCATCACGGGCTGCATTCATAACATGAGGATAGGAACTCCAGTATCGGCTCAGGGTTTGGTTACGCGCACGCTCCACAAACTCCGGCGCCTTGTCGAGGAAGAGCTGTACGGCATTAAGATTACTCGTTGAAGCATCTGCCCCATCGACAATAAAGTTATTGAGTTGCTCCTGTTGCAGCGGAGTGAGTGCATCAACAGCATCTGTATAGTCATCCAGCATACCGCGCAGGGCGGGCAGAAATCCCAGCAGGCGAGTCTGCAACTCTTCTGTGGTCTCACTGGTGGGGGCATCCCCAACCGGGATCGCTGCTGCATCACTTGCCAGAGCCACAGCGTCATAACCAATCATCGCCAGCAGACGCCGTACTGAATCAGGTTGACGAGCTGTTTCAAGAAAGGCTTCAGCCCGCGTTCGGTCAAGCTGATCTGAGAGTTGATCCAGCACTACGGAGAGGGCTTCAACAATCACCACTTCCATATCGGCAGGCGTCCAACGCCGCCGTTCTGGGAAGCGAGCCGCCAGCTCTTCTAATATGAAGAGGCGGAAGCCATCATAATCACGTACCAGCCAGTCAAAATCATCACCAACCTCAGGCAGTCGCTCAGGCAGTTGGATCTCACGTACTGCGCAATCACTGCAGCCGTCAGCGAAGATCAGATCAGGTTCAGGAGTTTGCGCCATGATTATTCGCCCTCCACCGCAAATTCAATCTTTTCGGTGTAATTGATGGCTGCCAGGGTATAGGCGATAGTGATGAACAGTTTTGCATCTTCACCTTCCACTGCCACATCCAGCGAGCTGGGTTCCACCTCTCCAGCCAGCGCATCAGTGAGGGAAGCAAGCAACCGTTTTTTGGTCACTTCCCACAGCACACTGCTATTGGGTTCAAACACCAGCGCACGTACACCAACACCAAATTCAGGGCGAAACCAGCGCTCTCCCGGATTGGTAAAGAGCACCTGCTCAATCTGCTCCCGAACATGGGCGCGTCGGTCGCTGGCTGCTGCTCCGTTAGCGCCAATTTCCAACGGAAATTTCATAAAATCAGGGTTGTTGAGCTGTGTCGTCATTCTCAAACTCCCTATTGAGCCTTGCTCTTAATGGTCATGGCCGCCGGAGTAAGCGGTGGTAGCGGCGGCGCTGAGGGTGCTCCCGGTGCTGTGCAGACATGGGTGTGACTGTTGTACATTGCCATGAAGGTCTGTCCTTTGATCAGAGGTTCACCGCCCTGCCCTCCAACATGCACCTGTTGACCTTTGATCTCGATCTGCATCGCTTCAACAACAATGCCGCTGGCGGCCATCTCAATCTTATTGCCGTTGCTGTCCTCCACCAGGGTGCCGCTGGTATTCATGGTGACCTTGTTGCCATTGCTATCTTCAATGGTCACTTCATTGGACTCAGCATCCATGGTGAACTTGGCACCTGCTGCATCCTCCAGCTCTACCGTGCCTTGAGGATCAATTGTTAATTCAGTACCAGCAGGATGAGCCAGCCGAAACTGCTCCTCTCCATCAAGGTCATCAAACTGCAACACATGGCCTGATGGGGTGCGAATAACGCGGGTGGTTGGCTCTTCCAAAGCGCCCTCTTCCGGGGTATCACTGGCCTGCTGCCAAAAGACACCCACCCAGATGGGGTGATCGAGATTTCCCTCTTCAAACTCTACCCAAACTTGTGAATCCACCTCAGGAATCATGAAGAATCCCTGATTGGCTAAGCCGCCAAAAGGAAGACAGGGCAAGGCCCAACCCGTCTCCTGCTCACCTAAAACAGTGGGAACCCTCAGTTTCATCCGCCCTCTGGTTTCAGGGTCTCTGTTGTCCGTTACAAAGGCACGATACTTACCGTAGTAGCGCTGTTGTTGCTGTTGGGCTATCTGTTGGACTAGCTGTTCCATATCACTTCTCTTTTATAGAATTCCGGCCAGTGGATTACCTGAATCGGCTAGGTCATCGCCATAGGCATTGCGTAGCAATTTAAAAGTCACTTTGTAGCCGTTGACATCAAATTTGTGGCTGGCCTTATCGACGTAATAGGTTCCGCTGTAGCGTTCACCCAGGCCATCCACCCCCACCGGCTCACCGGTGCGCAGCACGTGGCCATAGAGGGAGCCATCCAGTTCACCATCCACTTTAATCTTCATGGAAACTTCATTAGCTGCTTGCTGAGCAATAGCCTCCATCTGGGCATCATCATTGATCCCTTGCCGCTGGGGCCGCCAGGTAAAATCATCCAGCCCGGATGCACCACCTACCGGCTCATTACCCAGCAACCGAAGATTTGAAGTCACCTCCACTGGCGGGCTATCGGTTCCTACATCGGCAGCCACCTGATAGGCAACCTGATCCGGCTGGTTTCCATCATCCTGAATATTGAAGCTTATGCAGTTGGTACTGCTGCCTGCATAAACCATAATGGTGGCTTGGGTCTCTGCATCAAGGCGCATCTCACCAAAGTGAACCTGCCCTTCTCGGAAGATAATCTCATAGCCATTGGCATCAGCACGCCTCTTTAAAAATCGAATATCGGTACTGTTCTGGTTAAGCTCCTGCACTGTCTGCCCCTCTCCAGGGGTTCCATCTGGCTGGAGGCTGTGGCGTTGTATGATCTGACTGGCAATTTGGCCATCGGTGGTGGGACCATCCTCGCCCCAGGGCTGTTCCACATGGAGTCGATCCATCTTCAATGAGTCATCCTGACAAGTTACTGTGACTTTGGCTGAGCCTTTTTCTGCTGGGTAATCTGCCTTCACTTCCCGCACATAGCCGCGCATCACCTCTTCTGTTTCATCACCAAATACAGCGGAAATTTTCACTGGAACCCAGGGTTTAATCCGATCATCATCCTGCACCGTCCAGTTTCCATCTTCCAGCCGCCGAGTCTCCAGTACCAGAGTAGCGGTGGTCCACTGCTTGCGATCAGTCTCTACCACCACCTCAACCAGAGCAGGGTAAAGATCTGAAATTTCCTCATTATCCAGCTCCACCACGCACTCGGCAGGTTGCCGCTTAACATCACTGAAAAGATCCAAAAGGCTCAAAATTGCATCCCCTACTCTTTCAGTTTCGGAATCAGAATGACCCGGCCTGCCATCTCTTCACCCAACATATCTGGGCCAAAGCTAAACTCTGGGTTGGCATCCACAATACGGTGCCAGTGGCGATCACTGTTGTAGTAATGACGAGCCAGCTGATCAAGACGATCTCCAGCCTGCACCTCATGTTCCACTACACCTGTGGCCTGGCCGATCTCTCTCGCCCGAAGACCAGGAAAGACTTGCGTTCCATCAGCCAGGGGTTCAAAAAAACGAGCATCTTTGTAACGTGATTTTTTAGTCCGCATCACTGCTCCCTAAAATGAGACCGACACGGAGGCCGAGACCCCTGTCGTAAGATTGAGAGCTGCTCCCACCATCTGCCGTACCTTCTCAACTGTATAGAAAGGATTATTGCCTTCAATCACCTGAAAGCTGAGGGTGACATTGGCACGGTAAGGCTTCAATGAGGGGAGGTGGGCATTCTCCTCCACCTGCACACTGGTCAGGAAAACCGGCAGGATATGACTGCCCCAAACCAGCAGCAGCACAGAGGCATGTTCATCACGCTGAAATGCCTTGTTTCCTCCCAAGCCCAGGCTGGAGAGCATCTGCACCCCACCCGGCCCCTGTGATTTTGGCTCTACCATACTGCGCAGGGTGTCCAGTTCTGGCTCTATGCCGAAGGCAACAGCAATGGCATGGCCGGGTAGATTGGGATCACCCATGCGATCGGTGGCATCGATCAGGATCTCCATATTGAACGTTTCAGGCGCTACCGAAACGCCCTGGGCAACTCGTGGAGTTTCGGTAGGCAAGGTAAAATCATAGCCACCCTGTGTACCCGGCGCATTGCCAGTGGTGATATTGATGGTACGGGTGCGGGAGAGCGTCTTGGGATTAAACTCAAATGCCAGCATCAAGGGCGGTAGTGAGAGACCGTACTCCAGCAAGACACCTTTGGTGAGGCTAATCATGAGGCCCTCCTTTCACTCCTGCTGAAACAGTTGGCGCAGATATTTGTGCATGGATTGATTGGGCGATACGCCGTGCAATCACGCCATTGGTTTCCCCTCCTTGAAGCCGTAGCCTGGGAATATTCACCCTCTCCAGTTGCATGCTCTGCCCCATCGGAAGCTTTGATAATTGACGCGAAGTCTCACGGGCAATGGCATCAGCCCGACCCTCAAAGCCACTAGGCAGACGAAGATTTAGAGAATCTATAAACAGCTCACTCATTGGCAAATAGCCTCTGGAAGATACTCTGCTAAAAGACCCAAATCACTCTTACGAACCTGGGCTTTATCTTTAGCCAGTTCACGCCATACCGCTGTGGCAATATGGCTCATACTAATAGGCTGGGCTGCATCCGCTGCAAGATAGGCTGCATGCAAGCCAGCGTTGCGAATATTGCCACCCGTAATATTGACTGCTTTGCCCAGAAAACTTTCATCCAGATCTGGGGCACGAGGCGCCCGCTTGGGCAGCATCCGCTTCCAAAGCTCTGTCCGTGCTGTCTCATCAGGCCGAGGGAACTCCACCACCATCTGGAAACGGCGGGTAAAGGCCTTATCAATCTGAGTACGCAGGTTAGTGGTGAGAATGCAGGGGCCATGGTGTTCTTCAATACGCGAAAGCAGGTAGCTCACCTCCATATTGGCGTAGCGATCGCGCGCTTCTTTGATCTCACCGCGTTTACTCATCAGCGCATCCACTTCATCAAACTGCAACACCATGGGGCGACCATGGGCTGCATCAAAAAGCTGCCCTAGGTTTTTCTCTGTCTCACCAATGTATTTGCTCACCAGGCGGGAGAGATCCACTCGATAGAGCGGCCAACCCAGTTCAGTTGCAAGCACTGTGGCAGCAAAGGTTTTACCTGTACCAGAGGGACCACAGAAGAGCGCCACAGGGCCACCCATTGCCTTGCCACCCCACTCATCCACCACAGTCTCCCGGTGATGTAACCAGAGCATATATTCACGCAGCATCTGCACACGATCTGGCGGCAGCACCAGCTCATCCCAGTCGGCCCGCAGTTTTACCCGGGTCGAACCAGGCGGAACAACTTCAGCCTGAGGCCATTCCATTAATGTAGCCACTGCACTCTTTACCGGGCGCAGAGCTGTAAAGGCACTTTCACCTTCACACTCGATCAAATTACGCCTTTGCAGTTCACCCTGCTGACCAATCAGCCTTTGCAACTCATGCATTTCACTCTCTTCGAGAGCCAGTAAAAGGTGCAGCAGCGCTGGCGTGATAAAGGGCTGTGGAGCACCGGGTTGCAGTTCTTGGTAGAGCCATCCCACCTTGGGCTGGGCCTCACTGGCAAAAACACAGGCCAGCACATCCAGAGCCAACGGAGAGAGGTCAGCTATCGGCAGCCTCATCCAGGGACTTCCTTCCCCTCGACGTACCATCTCAACCCGATGTTGCAGATGCTGTAGCTGGGAGATCTGCTCCTGCTCAGGCTCTTTTCCAATTCGCGAGTAGAGCAAACAACGACCCAGCAGCTCTATCCGCTCCCACTCTGCCTGGATACCTATTGGTGTTATGGTGTCGATAACAGCATCCATAATTAGGTCCTATAGATGCTCAGAAGAAGTGGGTTGCTGCGCACCTCAATAGCTGGCTCGCCGGGGATCAACGTGACCTGACGAGTGGCATAGAGCAGCCCTTGTGCTGCTGTCTCACCTACTGGAATAGCTACAGGGTTTGCTACGGCAAGAGGGAATCCAGGAGAGCCAGTTGGCACAGCATCCGGATCAATCTCTGTAGAAAACGGTGTGGCAGGCACAGCAGCTCCTGCACTACGCCACCCATCACTGTCCCATATCTCCCACACCAGATCGACTGAATCGCCAGTATCACCAGCCAGCCAGATCTGGGAGGTGAAGGCATCAGCCTCATCAAAACTCAAGCTGTAGGCGCACTCATCATCATGAACCCAACACAGCTGTGGTGCCCACCGGGGGTTACTGATATCAACCGAAACAAATGGAACCGGAGGCCCCTGCACCACGCCGCTGAAGGCACTATAGCGAGCTGTTTCACTGGCTCTGGCCTGATGACCAACAGCACCCACCAGAGAAGGAGGCACCCGCAGGGTGGATGGCATAATTGGGGCAAGCGCCATCTCATACACCACCGAGGGATGGTAGGAGGTATCACTCTGAGTGGACCAAATCTGGTTAATCTGTTCATCAGTGGCTGGTGAAAAGACAGCTTGAAGACGCACCTGCTCACCACCCAAAGAGACCGTATCCATCACCGGAGTCTCACGAAAAACACGCATCACCTCACCAATCATGCGCAACGAATTTTCACCCGCTGACGCCCCACCGGCATCAGCACTGTCATCAACACCAAATGCAGTAATCATGCAGTAGATCCGTACCCGCCATGGGTCATTTGGGTAAGCAGCGGCTTCAAAACCACCGGGTTCAAAGCGGTAGAAAAAGAGGTTGAGGCGATGCCCATTTGTATCATCCGAAACATCAGCAGGAGCACCCATGCTCACAGTGATCGAATTAACCACAGCACCCACACCACCGTGCACAAAGTTGTAGATCTCACGGCAGACAATGGAGAGAGAGGACTCAGGCAGTGCCATCTTAGAGGCTCCTCAAAAAGTTTCTGCTGGCCATATCACTGCTCATTGGCGTTGAGGTTGGTGCTCTTTCCGGTTTTGCCGGAGCTTCTACAATCACATTGACCTGACCGATGCGCACCTGGGGTGGAGCCGCTTTGGCAGTCGAAGTGGAACGGGGAGGCACTGCTGCCGTCATCGGCACAAGGGGCTGAGATGAAGAGGCCTGCTCCACCGCTCCAGCCATAACAGGAGCAGAAGGTGCCGGTTCATCAGCAGAATATGGCTGGGAGAGCAAGCCAGCTTCTGTCGGAGTCACCGCCTTGGATACCACTGTCTCACTACCCCCCTGAGTGCCGGAGGCGGTTGGCCTCTCCTGGGATGTTGGTGTGGCTATAGTTGATTGAGGCGGTTGTTCCACATGTGTCTGCTCAGCAACCAAAGGGGCTGGAGTCTCGCCTCGGTAAACTGTCTCAGCCTTAACCGCTCTCTCTTCAGCAACAGAAGTTTGGTGAGAAGCAGACAGGTCAGAGCGGATCGTCTCAGCTCGTTTGGTTACTGCTGATTGAATCGGTTTTTTTGCAGAAGGCGGAGTGACACGTATTGATTTACGTTGAATCTGGGGTGTTCCAGCTGTTACTTTGGCTGCTGTAAAAGTGGGTGGCGCAGCAGCTTGAGTGGGTTGAGAGATAGGAGGAATACTGCTCTGAGCAGGTTCTGCCACATCAGGAGTGTGTGACCGCTGAACGTTGGCAGGCTGACTCCCTTCTACACTTTTTGTTGCAAGTGCATCCTGCCCAACATTTTGAGCAGTTGTGGCATCTGGCCTGGGAACCGGTTGAGATTGGTTAGGCTGAGATAATTGTTCCGGCAGATGAGAGCCTGCCATCTCTGGCCCAGCTACGGAAACAGAGCCTCCAGGCTGCCGAAACTCATGGCGGCTATCAGCAACAACATCCGCAAAAAACCCCATGCTTACCCACCCCCCTCAAAGTTGCCAGAGCTATTCATGCCCCGGCTCGAATCAATCAGCGAGAGATAGGTATGGCGACGACTGCGTGGCAGTGTCAGAATCTCATGCTCACTCCAGTGGTAGTTGGCAGCCAGGGTATGCACCTCGCTGTAGAGATTTCCTACCGGCTTCTCCATGCAGGCGTAAGGGGTAAGTGGAACTTCATTCTCTGCTGAGCAGTTAGGGCACTGGACAAGCAGACTCTGAGCAATCTCCGGAGCCATCTCTTCAGCCGCCTTCTCAATAGCCTCAATATCACCTTCAGTCAGTGCTTCAACATCCAGTGGATCTCCGTTCCCCTGACGGGAGATCAGCCGCTCCAACAGTGCACGAATAGCCCTTCCCTCTTCCTGGATTACAGCCACTGCCTCCTGATCACTTCCTGTTGGCACTCGCACCAAGATGCTGCCCTGAGTGGTTTCCACCATGGTTTCAGGATAATCCCTGCCTGCAGGTTTGACCGGCAGTTCAGAGTGCTGAAAAGAGAGATCAAACGACTCCGCACATCTGCCACATTTTGCCGTCAGCCAAACGGGCTGATCATCAATATGGACAGCAAGGCAGCGCATTAGAAATTGCCGATCACCAACACTCAGTTCTCGTACAAGAGAGGCACTGGGCGGCATGCCACCAAGGTCATTCAGCGCTTCACACAACACAGATGTAACCCGCGCAGGGTGGGTGCATGCACGCAAAGCACTCTCGCTCAACGCCAGCTCCAGCAAACCTGTAACCGGCTTGAAGTGAAAAGTCTCTCTTAATTCACCATCTATCCTGATTCCGCCAGGCAGCTGCATACCTACTCCTTAAGACTCTGTAGGCTCAACAACGCTTTCGTCACGCTCCCATCCCTCATGCTGCAAAATCAGAGTCTGAATACCTATCGCATTCATAGTTCCGGCATCAAACTCCGGCAACGCCTGAAACTCAGATACCCAGGCACGCTTAAGTTGGTAGGAGATAGCAACCTGTCCTTGCAGATTAAGCACATTGAGCACAATATCTTTGCGATAATTCACTAGTGACATGGCTGCACCGCCATCAATGTTGTTGACCAGATTGGCCCACTTCTCAAATACCGGGTCATGGGTCAGACCCTGCTCCAGGGTCACCGGCTCATAGCTGGTGCCGCCGGGCATCACCCGTTCATGGGCAGGATCACCGGCAGAACGCCATTTCACTGCTTCAGTGGTCTTCTTCAACGCAGTCATTTTTTTCAACCCTGCTACGGGCTGCCCATCGATCAACACCTGAAACATAAAGGTTCGATAGGGATCGTGACGGTGTGCATTAGCGGGAAAAGTTGGAGCCGCCATGGGATATCCTCCTGAATTTGTTGTAAATTTCTACCAGCTCCCGTAACACCTGTTACGGGAGCCTGGTTTACCAGTGTTACTGTTGTCCAACCTTCTGCTGAATCCGCACAATGACAAATTCCGCAGGCTTCAGCGGTGCAAAACCAACAATTGCAATCACTTGGCCACGATCAATATCACCTTGCGTCATGGTGTCACCCAATCCGCAGCGGACAAAGTAGGCATCCTTGGCAGTAGCCCCCTGAAAGGCCCCAGCCCGGAACAACCCATTCATGAAAGAGCCAATATTGCCACGTAATGAACTCCACAACGGGTGATCATTAGGCTCAAATACCGCCCATTGAATGCCGTTGTAGATGCTCTGCTCGATAAAGATCGCAGTTCTGCGAACTGGCACATAACGCCACTCAGGGGCGGCTTTGGTCGCCAGTGTGCGAGTGCCCCAGATCACCGAGCCATAATTGGGCAATTTGCGGTAACAGTTGACGCCCAGCGGGTTGAGTTGATCCTGCTCCAGCTCCTCAACGTTAAACTCCAGATTAGCTGCACCAACCAGCTGCGCCTCAACACCCGCAGGCGCTTTCCAGACACCGCGTCGGCCATCTGTCTTGGCCCACATACCTGCTGCAAAAGCTGAAGGAGCTATCGTTAGCGTGGTGGGTGCACTGGGGTTTTTTTCCTCATCATAAAAGGGGTTCGCTACATCCACCCAAGGGTAGTAGAGCGCCGTATAGGTGGAAGTTGGCAGTCCCAATTGTGAAACAGTAGCAGCCTGATCAAGCTCCAACCCTTCTGGGGGATCAACAATCAATATACGATTAGCCATCGCTTCGCAGTGTGCCAAAGTCTGATCGATAATCGCATGTGGCCCACTTGTAGGCCATGACTCTCCTGGAAGCAGCATAATGCTGACATCACGCACTTTGCGCAGCACATTGGAGTAGAAATTGTTGTAATCATCCGCCGTGGGTGAGGTAGCCAACCCATCAGCCAGTCGGAAAAAGTCATTGCTGGGAATTACATTGGAGACACCTTGTTCCACCTGACGCCCCAGCACTAGAGCTGGCGTATCAGCAGCATTCAGACCTAACAGATCTGCCAAAGCGCCATCGGTTACAGCGAGTCCTGAGCGGCGAACATTGCTGCTGCCTGAGGAGAGAACAAAGCTCCGTGTATCATCGTATTCGCACGTAAAGTCCTTGTACGATGGAATCGAGGAATTCACGGCTCGCACCGCATTCTGAATCGCCAAAGCTATAGCTTGGCCATCTGCTGCATTAGTCCCAACAAGCCTCATGGCGGAGACATCCAAGACAATACTAAAGCTTCCGTAGTTATCGATATCCAGCGCCAGACTGGTGTCAAAACCTGGAGTCATTACACCTGTAGTATTATTGCTAAAGAGTGTCGCCGTGCTGGCAACTGCATCACCTGTCAGCTGTACCTTTTGGCTTGAATCCAACCGCAGTAGCTTGGCCAGATCTCCATCAGAAATTGCAACAGACGATTGGGAGCCATCTTCCGGTGTACTAAGAACAAAACGGTTTGTTCCACCGACATAGGCACAGGTAAAGCTTTGGTATGCCGGGTCTGTGCTCAGCAACCGCACTTGTGCCTGTATCGCACCCCTAACCGCATCAGCATCTGTATCCAACGTCCCACCTAGAACTAATCCAGTTGGGTCGATGGTTATCTGCTTGACACCAAGGCCATTAATATTCAGGCCCAAACTCATTGGTGCTGTAATACCTGCGCTCAAGTGATCTGCAACTTCAGGGAGCTGGCCACTGGTTACTGAAGCAGCTCGATACTGCTCAGAACCTCCACCTATCTCCGCAGCATCACCCAGTGTAAGTTTAACCAGAGAAGAGTTTTCATTCACCAGCGTCAAGGCATAACTGTCATCATCCTTCACCATGGTCAGATCAGAGAAGGTTTCATCGGCGGTAAACTCACCATCAACCATGCGTCCCACAAGAAGGTCAAACGTGAGGGAATCTTGATCAGGTTTATCAATCTTTACATAAAGATCATTGCCCCACTCCCCCTCACTACTCGCAGTAACCACCAGAACTGGATCTGCTGTTGGCCCAGCGCCTGCAACACCTTGCCCCACTACATCATTAATTGCAGCAGAAGAGCCAGCGCCGACTAAACGACAGATATAAGCAGCTCCGCCACCGTTTAAATAGAAGGCCTGAACCGCCAACCCCATGGCATCATTCTTACTGGATATATTGCCATAGTCACTAACGTAATCATCAAACTTACCAATCAGGTTTGCCTCGCCAGCGGGGCCACGCCTTACCTCTCCCACAAAGGCTGCCACCGAAGTGGATACCCCTTCGATGGGTTTGGCACCACTGGGAATTTCCTCAATATAGACGCCGGGGTGCAGATAACTAGCCATTTGCTTTCCTCCCAATGAAAAAGATCAATTTGATTAATGTATTTTGAACCCTACTAACGGCCTTACAGCTTAAACAATGGAAATCTAGAATAAGAATTCGGGTAATTTTGGTAAAAAAGATCGTGAACAACTGAGCAAAATATTGTGAAAGAAATGATCCAAATATTATTCATTAACAGCTCCATATAATGCTCCTTCAGATTTCCTTGGCCAGTTTTCCCCAGATACCGTAACTGAGTCATCCACTCACATTGCATGAGCGCTCAAAGCGGCAACTATCTCTAGGAATGTCGTCTTTCTTTCCAGTGCAATTCCAAACTACGCCCAATACCAATACAGTTCAACCACATATGTTATGAGGTAGTTTGATTAGAGTTGGGAAGACAAAAAGAGTTATTTCAAAAAATCATAGAATGGCTTTGTATTCAGATGACATGAGATTGATATTGTCACTGAATAGATTGATTTCCATATCAGTCTGTGGATATTTTTATCTTCAACAATAAAACCCATTGGCACCCTTCCAAGGTAGAAGTTTTAGAGCCAATATTCAGCTGAGCCTGTTTGCCGATTGCCTCACAACTTGTTCACTGTATGTATTATCAGATACGCAGACAGTGTCGTCATTAACTGCAGCATCAATAGCAGCCTGGATGGCGGCCATATTCACTTGGCACTTCTAGGGCATCAGTTACTATGGCTTGCTTGTCAGAAACTGAAACACTGGTGATTTAATATCAAAGGCCCAGTTATATTTTGGACAGATCAGACCAAAGCAAAAGTCATTCACCAAAAAAATGCCCCGAAATATCGGGGCATTTTCTATATAGCTTGGAGGTCACATATTCACTCAGCTCTCACTTCGTGAAAAACTCCTGTCACACACCCGTTAGGGAACAGGCTCCAACTTGACCGCATCAACATAGAGCTGCCTATGCAGGCGAAAATCTGATCCGCGCAATGTTATAGAGGCCGTGTCTCCCGCATCGAAGTGAAAGGTTCCTATCAACTTCCAATCTCCACCAGTAGCTCCCGTACTTTGATTAATCGCAACCGGTGTCTCACCACCACTATGCTGGACAGTGTATACGGCTTCCTGATTAAAGATCGTACTTCTGTATAGCCAAGCATAGACCTTATAGTTCCCCGCATTTTTGATCGGTGACTTCCAGGTGGCTGTAAGCAGACTTTCATCTTCAAGCCTTCTGTGATTCCAGGTAGTGATATAACTTCCTCTGTATGCATCACCATGCAAAATATCTCGCAGCCAATTATCCGAATAGCTATGGATTACATCAATATTATCCAGATATACTGTATTAGCTGTGCTTTTTACAAACACAGGGCTGCTCATGTTCGTGCCCACATTCCCTGCCGAATCAGTTGCAGTAATCGGCACAGCGTAGGATTTATCCGTCATTCCATGCGGAATGGTGAATTGATGGCTATAGGTTCCATCTCCATTGTCGGTCATCACTTCAGCGCTTCCTCCACCCAAGCTTGACGCGTCAATAGTCACGCTACCCCCGGCCATATCACCATCCGGATCAGTCACGCTTACGACAACCTCGGCAACACTGGCACCATCATTTAGCACCCAACGTCGCTCTTCAAAACGATTAATAACCTTGGGCCCCATGAAAGGTGTTCGTGGATAAAGGAACGCTCCATGGCAGGTGTTACAGATATGGTTTGTAGCCACCCCTTTATTCCAGCCAACTGTTGCAGAACCAAATCTAGCGTAACCCGCAGTGCTATCTGCCAAGCTATCAGCAGTTATGTATCCTTCGTTATAATTGATCGCTCTTCCTCCAGACCACCTGTTCAGTGGCCAGGAACCGCCATTAACCTCATCAACAGAAGAGAACTCAGGGTCTAGATCATCCATGATGATATCAGGCGTACCATCACCATCCGTATCAAAGCCCATTTTGTCAGCAACCAAAAGCATAGTGGAGAGTCTTGCACTCAGCTCCACATAACCCGATGTTCCGGCAGAGAAGTCATAGGTGCCAAGAGAGACCCATTGACCTCCTGTTTGATGCTGTGAGTGGACAACAGTCGTGGAACCTCCGTCATGATAAATCGTATATTCGCCCGTTCCCATACCACCATTCTTTATCCACCAGCCGAAGACTTCAAAAGCGCCCGCACTGGGCAGATCAGGCCGCCATGTAGCTGTAGAGAAAGGCCCAGGGGCTGGCTTCAAATAAAGGAGATCAACACTCGGGGTTCGGTCATCTGTACCCGGCGTGCTAGCCAACTCCCCGGTTCGAGTCATTTTATGGGATTTAGACCCATGGACATTGTGGCATGTGACGCATCCCGGACGACTGTCCAAAACCCCATCATAGTCCGTATCTGCCAACTTACTCGACAAGGTATTAGACCAGATGTGTATATTATGTCCGCTGTTCACGCGCTTAAAATTACTCTGGCCGCCTTCATTTCGAAGTGCGCCTTGATCATGGCATTTCAGGCAGAGCTGTTCATTCGCAACCGTGTTGGTTGTGCGTAGGCGATAGCTGTCACCCCAGGGGTTAACAACATCACCTGTTGCTTCGTCGATTTCATAGGTGCGGTGTTCGTGGTCAAAGTGCTTTTTATTGGCATCATGACACTCGAGGCAATTGTTAATGCTTTTGCCGTGGCCCGTCGCCCAGAAGCCGTAAGTGCTGTTATCACCCACAACATTTGGCGCATAGGTGGTCGGAGTTCCGATCGGGTTACTGATGCTCTGTTGCGCATCATGACAGCCAGAGCACCACTTCTCTTTGCCCTCTTTTAAAGAGTTGTCTGCATTATAGACACCGCCCGTCTTCCAGTTGTCTTTGGCACCTACGGAATCCCCAGTGGAATTGACACCGTTGTAGGCACCACCGGGACTGTGGCAATCATCGCAGACATCAGTTTCATCCAGCGTGATCATGCCGTTGCCATCACTGTCAGTGCCGGATTTGAAGGTCGGCATGCTGGTGATGTTATGACAGACACTACAGTAGATGCCTGGGCCGCGCTTGTCGTCATCCCCTGCCGATGGGGGGGAGATGCCCAGCGAACTTTCAGTGTGCGTTGAGTGAGGTATGGTGGTACCCCGTCCCTGGCTAGCTTGTGTACCTGCCGTGTAGGGAAAGGTTGCATCCGGATCGTAGAGGGTACCGGCTTCATGGCCGTGGCAGCGCACACAGACAGTGGCATCACCGCCGCTTACACCGGGGCCGCCATGGGCAAAGCCATTCTTGTGCAGATGGCAGGCTTCAGTACATTTCAAACCAGCTGCACCACCCACATTCTCATGCCATTGGTCAGGCGCCTTCCCATCATTACGCATGTGGTTGGTTTTGGTATGGCAGACCTGACAGACACCATCAAAGACCTGATCGGCATCAGCGAAGGAGTTTTGCCCGGTTGGGCGGAGAAGTTTTACCGGCTTTCGACCGCTGTTTGGGGTGTTGATTCTATGCCGGACAAGCTTGCCGTAGATGACGGCAAAGGTGTCACCCGCCGCTGCCTTGGTTAGGTTAACCGGCCCTGCCAGCGTTAAGGTGTCACTGCTGTTGCCAGTTACGCGGTAGCTGACCTGTTTATTTGCAATATTGGGGAAAACCACCAATCCGGCAAATTCATCATCCGTCCAGCCAGCACCAGCACTGTGCAGAGTTGTGGTGGTAATGCCTGTAATCGCGCCTGAGGTGAGGTGAGCCTCTTCACCATAGGCGGCCAACTGATAGTGGTAGTGGGGTTCATGGCAGGTTCGGCATTCAATCGCCCAGTCGCCATAACGATTACTGATGGAGCGGCTGGAGTGGGTTTTCATGAAGGGGGCTACCATATCATTGTGGCAGCTCCAGCAGAGGTTATTGGCGAGTGTATCGTCGATATTCTGTGGGGGGTGTGGGTCTATATTCCAGAACTTTTCAACGCCTCCCAGCACATTGTGACAACTCAAACAGTCGATGTCGTTGACCCCTGTATGAGGAAAGTCCAGCATCTCAGCCTGAACCCATGCCGACATTAACAACAGAGAAAATGCAAGAATCAAATGTTTGAGTGTTTTGTTTTTCATTTAATTTTATTCGCTACCGCTAAAACCACGCCTATGCCGACGATACTGTCTATTGCTGATAAGCCTATCCTGTAGTGCTTCCCTGGCAGCCTGTGCGGGCACCCAGTCTGGATCAATCATCAGGCCAACCGTTCCCTCATCCGCAAGCACTTCTCTTCCGTTCATGGGAGAGTAGTGCCATTGGTGGGTTTGTGCATGACGGGTTAAAACATCTGCTTTACCATCACCGTTGTAGTCACCCACGGCTGCGACAGCCCAGGCAGGATCGCTGCTCAGTGCGACCACACCCTGACCCTCAAGGATCTGACGGCCACTCATTGGGTAGTAGTACCAGACCCGGCCCAGGGCATGACGGATCAGCAGATCAGCCATACCATCACCGTTAAAATCAGCGACTCCTGCTACTCTCCATCCTGGATATTTCATTAGAGGAGCCATCCCTTCTCCGATCAGGATCTCTTTGCCGTTCATGGGATAGTAGTACCACTGCTGGGTTTTGGTGTGGTGAAGTAACACATCAGCTTTGCCATCAGCGTTGAAGTCACCAATCCCTGCAACCCGCCACAGCGGATGCATCATTAACGGGACATCCCCCTCACCCGCCAGCACCTCTTTACCGTTCATGGGGTAGTAGTACCATTGCTGGGTTTGGGTATGACGCAGTAGCAGATCTGCTTTGCCATCGCCATTGAAATCGCCGCTACCGGACATCCGCCACTCTGGATCAATCGGCAAGTTGACGGTGCCCTCACCAGGGAGCACTGTTTTGCCATCCATGGGATAGTAGTACCACTGGTAGGTTCGAGTATGACGCAGTAGCAGATCCGCTTTGCCATCACCGTTGAAATCGTCGGTGCTGACAACCTGCCATTCCCGCTCAGTCATTAGGCTGACTTCACCTGCATCTGCCAGAATCTCGCTGCCGTCCATGGGGTAGTAGTGCCACATGCCGTTAACGGTGTTGCGCATCAGAAGATCTGATTTCTTATCACCATTAAAATCATTAATCACACTGCTTCCATCATTGTCTGTGATGGTCACGGTGATGCTATCAACTGCTCCCAACAGGACGCCGCCACTGAGGCTGTTAAGGTCAAGCCGGAGAGTTTCAGCATCCTCTGTATCGGTGTCATCTATCAGGGAAACCGTGCAGGTTTTGGGAGCACTATCTCCATCTGCCCACTCCAGCCAGGTGTTCACAGGGGTAAAATCATCTCCGGCAGTAGCGCTGAGTTCTGTGGTAAAACAGAGAGCTGATACGGCTCCAACACTACCTCCGTCACGCTCAACCGTCAGTGCTACGCTACCAGCACCTTCACCTATGCTGGGGTTATTGTTGCTAAATATAAGCTTGCCAGGGTTTGAGGCTGCTGAATTTAAATCACTGTTGGCTTGATACTCTTGTAGATTAGTGAAGCCATCTTGGTCTGGATCTTCACCTGCATCTGAAGGATCCATTGGGTTAAGCGAGGCATGCTGATTTTCATAGCTATCTGGCAGTCCGTCACTGTCACTATCTACAGTGCCATCACTGCCTTCGTTCTCAGCTACGTGCGTAATGCTGTGAATGCTATAGGCTTCAACCCATGCACCCAGCAGTGAGGTGATAAAAAGCTGTTCTGTTTTTGGCGAATAGGCGATGCCCAGAGGGGCATGCAAGGGCCGATCTGCATCATCAATACGTCCCAGGTAGCTACCGGCGCTATCATAGACAATCACCCGGCTTGTGTAAGTATCGGAGATATAGATCTGGCTGGCATCATCTACCGCAATACCCAGTGGCCGAAAGAGTAGCGTTCCATCCCCTTCTCCACTTGCAACAAAGCGTTGCTTGAAGGTGCCATCCATCTCAAAAACCTGGATGAATGCCGCCGTTATACCAGCAGCAATATCCAGCACCAGGATTTCATCTGTCGCTTCATTGATCGCAATTGAGATGGGATGATGGAACCCTTCCCCATCAGTCTCATGACCTCCAAATGAAAATCTGTAGGAGCCATCAGGGTTGAATACTTTTACGATACGGGTCTGTTCATCAGCAACATAGATAGTACCGGCGCTATCAATCGCAATCGCTACCGGCTTACGGAACTCTCCATCACCTGAACCCAGCATGCCAATCTGTTGCAGGCTATCGGCATCATAGATATCGACACTGCCTGCACCACTGTTTCCGATATAGATCTGTCCATAGCTATTTACAGCAACCGCTATGGGTTTATCGAGTCCTGACAGAGTCTTTAAATAGCTGCCATCCGGTTGGAATATGAGAAGCCGGTTTTCGCTTGATTCTGCGACATAGATAGCCCTGTCTGCATCAAGGGCAACCGCAGTCGGAGCGGCAAGCATGGTGGTGAGAGGTGAGGAGTCGCCGTATCCTGGGGCAGCAGCAACCCGATTGGGATTAACGAAGGAACAGACGATATAGCCAGCTATAACACAGAGGCAAAAAAAGAGTGGCTGAATAACTATTCTGATACGTCTTGCCATGAAATATCCTAATTATGCACAGGCTTCGCCCATTGCTTGCATCCTGCTCGCTCCATAGAGCAATCATGGATATGGTTTTTGTCTATTCTTACGCCAAATACAATGTGCTGAAACTTGATTCACAGCAAGAAACCTTCCCTTTCAGGCAGGTAAAACATTAGCTTTGACTCTATCAAATTTGATTCATTGTTTCATTCTGAGAACAGAATTTAGTTCGGACATTTCTAGCCAGTACTCCTCTCTCATGGCAGCTGCCCCTCTAGCACCCTCCATTCTCCTGGCTTGCCGAAAATCCTATTGTGCCCTCTACCTCAGAAAAAGAACACAAAATTTATGGCTTTTGGCAATTTTTCACGTAATTGTGATTCAGAGCTAAATACCGTTTACAAAAAAATACCCCGATAAATCGGGGCATTTTCTGTACTACTCAGAGACTGCTTTACACGCCAGTTAAGGAGCAGGTTCCAACTTGACCGCATCTACATAGAGCTGCCTATGCAGGCGAAAATCCGATCCGCTCAATGTGATAGAGGCCGCATCTCCCGCATCAAAAGGGAAGGTTCCTATCAACAGCCAACCGCCGCCAGCAGCCCCCGTGTTTTGATTGATCGCAACCGGTGTCTCTCCACCACTATGCTGGACTGTGTATACAGCATTCTGATTCCAGATTGTGCTACTTTGCAGCCAGGCATAGACGTTGTAGTCCCCGGCAGTTTCAATCTGGGGTTTCCAGGTGGCTGTCAGCTCACTCTCAACGTTGTGCCTGTGATTCCAGGTGGTGAGATAACTTCCTCTGTATGCGGCACCCGATACAATATCCCGTAGCCAGTTATCTGCATGGGCATGGATTACATCCGAATTATCCAGGTAGATGCTGCTGACCCCACTTGCCACAAACACGGAACTACTAATGTTCGTGCCCACATTGCCTGCCGCATCGATTGCCGTGATGGGAACAGCATAGGATCTATCAGGTGTATCAAGTGGAATAGGAAATTGATAGCTATAGGTTCCATCTCCATTATCTGTCATCGCTTCAGCGCTTCCTCCGCCTAAGCTTGATGCATCAATGGTGACGCTACCCCCAGCCATATCCTCATCCGGATCAGTCACGCTTACGATAACATCGGCAACACCGGTGCCATCATTTGACGCCCAGCGTAGCCCTTCAAAGCGATTAATGACCTTGGGTCCCATGAAAGGTGTTCGGGGATAAAGAAACGCGCCATGACAGGTGTTACAGATATGGTTTGTACTCACCCCTTTATTCCAAGCAACTGTTGCAGAGCCAAATCTAGCGTAACCGGCAGTGCTATCCGCCAAGTCAGCAGTTTCAATGTAGCCCTCGTTATAATTGATCGCTCTTCCTTCAGACCAACCGTTCACCGGCCATTCACCGCCGTTAACTTCATCAACAGAAGAGAACTCAGGGTCTAGATCATCCATGATGATATCAGGCGTGCCATCAGCATCCATATCGAAACCCATTTTGTCGGCGATCAAAAGCAGAGTGGAGAGCCTTGAACTCAGTTCCACATAGCCTGACGTTCCCGCAGAGAAGTCATAGGTACCAAGAGAGACCCATGTTCCTCCTGTTTGATGCTGTGAGTGGCTAACAGTCGTGGAGCCTCCGTCATGATAAATCGTATATTCACCGATTCCCATGCCACCATTCTTTTTCCACCAGCCGAAGACTTCAAAACTGCCCGCGCTGGGCAGATCAGGCCGCCATGTAGCCGTAGAGAAAGGCCCAGGTGCCGGCTTCAGATAAAGGAGATCAACACTAGGCGTACGATCATCTGTGCCAGGCGTGCTGGCCAACTCACCGGTTCGAGTCATTTTATGAGATTTAGACCCATGAACATTGTGGCAGGTCACGCATCCCGGACGACTGTCCACGACGCCATCATAGTCCGTATCGGCTAGCTTACTCGACAAGGTATTGGACCAGACGTGTACATTATGTCCGCTTTGACCCTTCGTGAAATTACTCTGGTTGCCGTCATCTCGAAGTGCGCCTTGATCATGGCATTTCACACAAAGCTGTTCATTTGCGACCGTGTTGGATGTACGCAGACGGAAGCTGTCACCCCAGGGGTTAACAACATCACCTGTAGCCTCATCGATCTCATAGGTGCGATGTTCGTGGTCAAAGTGCTTTTTATTTGCATCATGACATTCCAGGCAATCATTGATGCTCTTGCCATGTCCCGTCGCCCAGTAGCCGTAAGTGGTGTTATCACCCACAACATTTGGCGCATAGGTGTACGGGGAGCCAACCGGGTTGCTGATACTCTGTTGCGCATCATGACAGGTGGAACACCACTCCTCTTTGCCCTCTATGAGGGTCACTCCGTCATTCTCATAGACGCCGCCTAAAGCAAAGTTTGCCTTGGCACCTATAACAGGATCCATCAGACCATTTGGGCCAGGAAAGGCGCCGCCGGGACTGTGGCAATCATCACAAACCGTGGTGGTTTCCAGCGGCTGGTAATCCGCAAACATAGCCTGATGACAGACATTACAATCGGTAATGCCTGGCCCCTTGCCAGTGTTATCAAAATGGGTAGCATGGCTCTTCAGCAGGTTACTCAGGAACTTGACTTCAGCCCCTTCAACCAGCGCCCCGCCCTCAATTGTCAGGGTGACGCCTGGCGCTACCTTGATACTACCAACCACCGTGTAGGGACCATCTTCTGCAGTCAACACGGTGTCTTCAGTTATCGTTCCACTAATGGGTGTAATAGCACTTACTGTGCTTGTTATTGCCAATAGGGCCATGAACAGGCCTATCGTAGTTAATCTTTGTAACATGAGGTGTCTCCCTATCAAATTAAAGCAATTTTTAGACTCTCTTCCGGCAAAATCCTATTACCACAGTCACTATAATGCTTTTCAACTGGGAGCGCAGCATATAAATAAAGAGGGATATGAGCAGACGACCATTCGTATAATACGAACAATAAACAAATAATAATCGACTTTTTCTGATTATCACATCTGCTTAACATAATCCTGTAGTTAACCCCAATGGAGAATGTCATGCAGATTAAAATTCAAGCTCAGAGTTTTTCTCTTACCAGTGCTCTACAGAGTCACGTCCAACGACGACTACGTTTTGCACTCACTTCTAGTACAGATCATATCCAGCGGGTAATGGTGCGGCTATCTGATATTAATGGCCCACGCGGAGGTCAGGATAAGCACTGCCGAATTCAAATTGTACTTAAAGGCATGCCCGATGTGGTGATCAATGATACAGAGAGCAATCTCTATGCAGCCATCAGCCGGGCTATTGGCCGTGCCAGCCGCTCAGTGGCTCGTCGCCTCAGGCGACAACAGACATTAATGCGGAATGGAGGGCTGTCTGCTAATGCAATCCTGCACACCAGTGGTGCCAGGTCTTACCCAGCATGAACCTGCAATTAAATTTAGGAGCTTATCCATCATGAATATGCAATCAGCAACGACCATCACACGCACACAGGGTGCGAGCATGGCCACAAACAAGGTCATTCGCAATACCTACATGCTGCTCTCCATGACCCTGATATTTAGTGCATTAACCGCAGGCGCATCAATGGCTTTAAACCTTCCTCACCCAGGGATATTACTCACCCTTGGCGGTTATTTCGGGTTGCTATTTTTGACCTCGAAATTCCGTGATAGCACACTGGGTCTGGCTTTTGTTTTTGCTCTAACCGGCTTCATGGGTTACACACTTGGCCCAATACTCAACGCTTATCTTAGTCTACCCAATGGTGGACAAATCGTGATGAATGCCCTGGGGGCTACCGGCGCAATATTCCTGGGACTGTCTGGCTATGCGCTCACCAGTCGCAAGGATTTCAGTTTTATGGGTGGCTTTTTGATGGTGGGTATCCTGGTGGCCTTTCTGGCTGGACTAGGCTCCCTGTTTTTTGAAATGCCTGGACTATCCCTGGCCGTCTCAGCCATGTTTGTACTCCTGATGGCAGGGCTAATTCTGTACCAGACCAGTGAGATTATTCACGGCGGCGAGACTAACTACATCATGGCCACTGTGACCCTGTATGTCTCCATTTTCAATCTCTTCACCAGCCTGCTGCATCTACTCGGTGTACTGGGCGGGGATGACTGATACCTGAGTACGGCATAACAGCAACAGTAAGTGCAATAGACCACAACATTCTTGATGGCAGGGGCTATTGCACTTTCCCAAAACTTTTTCACTGAGTAAGAAACATGACAGATCAAACACCAAAGATTATTTGGACAAAAATTGATGAAGCACCAGCATTGGCAACATACTCTTTGCTGCCTATCGTTAATGCCTTTACCAAGGCAGCCGGTGTTACTGTTGAAACAAGAGACATCTCACTTGCCGGTAGGATTATCGCCAATTTCCCAGAGAATCTGACTGCAGATCAAAAGATCCCTGATGAACTGGCTCGACTGGGTGAGCTGGCAAAAACACCAGAAGCCAACATCATCAAACTGCCAAATATCAGCGCCTCTATTCCGCAATTGAAGGCCGCTCTCAAAGAGCTGCAGGAGAAAGGCTACGATCTTCCAGATTACCCAGAAGATCCAAATAACGATACTGAAAAGGAAATCAACGAACGATATGCCAAAATTCTTGGAAGTGCTGTAAACCCCGTGCTTCGCGAAGGCAACTCAGATCGTAGAGCGCCAGGCGCAGTAAAGAGTTATGTGAAAAAAAACCCACACTCGATGGGAGCTTGGAGTCCGGATTCAAAGTCCCATGTTGCCACTATGAGCAGCGGTGATTTCTGTTCCAATGAGAAATCCACAACTATGAGTGCAGCAACGAATGCAAAAATAGAGTTTGTTGCTCAAGATGGAAGCATCACTACACTTAAAGAGTGCATACCGCTGGAAGCAGGTGAAGTGGTTGATGCCACATTCATGAGTAAAAATGCCCTGACCACATTTCTTTCAGCGCAGGTCGATGAGGCCAAAGCACAGGGTGTACTCTTCTCACTGCACATGAAGGCCACCATGATGAAGGTATCTGACCCCATCATCTTTGGTCACTGCGTTAAGGTTTTCTACAGGGATGCCATTGAAAAACACACTATGGCCATTAAGGAACTCGGCATTAATTTCAACAATGGCCTAGGTGATCTCTATAGCAAAATCCAGAGCCTGCCTGAGATAAAAAGGAGTGAGATTGAAGCTGACATACAGGCTGTATATGCCAACAGCCCTGCAATCGCAATGGTGGACTCTGACAAAGGCATCACCAACCTGCATGTGCCCAGCGATGTGATCATCGACGCCTCCATGCCAGCCGCCATTCGCACCTCCGGCCAGATGTGGAATTCAGATGGTGAGTTGCAGGACACCAAGTTCGTCATCCCTGATCACTGCTACTCACCACTCTATCAGGCAACCATAGAGGACTGCATCGCCAATGGTGCACTGGATCCAACCACCATGGGCACCGTTCCCAATGTCGGCCTAATGGCAAAGAAAGCAGAGGAGTACGGCTCTCACCCAACAACCTTTGAGGCCCCAGGCAATGGCACCATCCGTATAGTCGATAGCAATAGCAACACCATCCACGAGCATCAGGTCGAAGAGGGTGATATCTGGCGCATGGTGATGGTAAAGGATGCTCCAATTCAGGACTGGGTAAAGCTGGCTGTGACCCGTGCAAAAGCAACTGGCTGGCCTGCCATTTTCTGGCTGGATGAAGAGCGGGCACACGGGCGCGAGCTTCTCAAGAAGGTAAACCGCTACCTGAAGGATCATGATACAGAGGGGCTGGATATCCAGATTATGTCCGTTTATGAGGCTGCAAAGCTCTCGATAGAGCGTGCAAGAGCCGGTGAAAACACCATCTCTGTAACCGGCAATGTACTGCGGGACTACAACACCGATCTCTACCCTATTCTTGAGCTGGGCACCAGCGCCAAGATGCTCTCTATCGTGCCACTGATGAATGACGGAGGGCTATTTGAAACCGGTGCCGGCGGCTCTGCTCCCAAACACGTCCAGCAACTTATGGCAGAAAACCACCTGCGTTGGGATTCCCTCGGCGAGTTCCTGGCACTGGCTCCCTCTCTTGAGCAGATCAGCAGTCAAACCGGTAACAATAAAGCGCAGATTCTGGCTGATACCCTTGACCAGGCAACAGGCAAATTTCTGGACAACAACAAGTCACCTTCACGTAAGTGTGGTGAATTGGATAACCGCGGCAGCCACTTCTACCTGGCCCTCTATTGGGCACAGGCATTAGCAGAGCAGAGTGAGGATGCAGATCTGCAAGCTCGTTTTAGCACACTGGCAGAACAGCTTAGCGGGAATGAAGCAAAGATCGTTGATGAGCTAAATACAGTCCAGGGACAACCTGTTGATCTGGGTGGCTATTACTACCCAGATGAGGAAAAAACATCAGCTGTAATGCGGCCTAGCCAAACCTTAAATGCAGCACTGCCAGCTATTGATTAACAGCTATGTGTCTATAAGTTCCCACGGTAAGGTGCATCCCCTGGATTGGGATGTGCCTTTTTTTCTAGCGATATTTAATGCAAATGGCGAATATCAAAACCTGAAACAGGAATCCTAATGATTGAGAAGCTTATTACTGGATACAGGTGCTTTCGGAGTGGTTACTATCAGGAGAACCATGAGCGTCTGATCGAACTGGCCCAAAAGGGTCAATCACCCAAAGTCGCTGTTATTGCCTGCTGCGATTCCCGTCTCGATCCTGCCGTAATCACCCAAAGTGCACCCGGTGAACTGTTTGTAATACGTAATGTAGCCAATTTGGTGCCACCCTATGAGAGTGAGGGCGTTTGGCACGGCACCAGTGCAGCTTTACAGTTTGCCGTATGTAATCTGCAAGTGGAACATATTATTGTACTGGGACACAGTCAGTGCGGTGGGATCAAGGCACTCCTTCAACAACCAAAGCCAGCAGATGCTAATAAGGATTTCATTGCCTCCTGGATAAGCATCGCAGATGAAGCCAGTCAGCGGATTTTGCATCGTACAGATTTTCAGTCATTTGACGAACAGTGCCATGCCTGTGAGCTGGAGTCGATAGAGGCATCATTGCTTAATCTGCAAACCTTCCCATGGATTGCAAAAGAGATGGAATGTGGCAGGCTCCAGCTTCACGGTTGGCATTATGATTTAGAAGCGGGCGATCTTTTATCTCTTGATCCTGTTAAGGGCACTTTTCAACCCATTGTATAGCACTGCGTACATGGAGCATTACTCATTAATATACCTCAAAATGGTGCATCACAGCTCACCGGAATAGTACTGACACCAGTGTCAACAGCAGGCAAATATTCAGCATAACCCACAGCCTCTACAGATTTGTCTTCAATCGCAGGAGATAAAAAAATTCATTTTGTAGCAGTATCTTTTCTGAGCCAAGCAATGCAACAATAGTGACTCCATGTTGCCATTCAGCAAACCCTCACTTGAGCAGTGATTGAGCAGTTTTCATAACAAAGAGAGAGTTCCAGACAAGATGTGTCTTGCCTGTGGTTGAAGATATAATTTTGATTGTTGCATTTGACTGTATGGCAATGCGCATTGACAATTTGTAATCAAATATGACAGCATAGCATCACACTAAGTGGCTGTTTGACTTCACTCAGCTTTGCAACTAACCCTAATTATTGATGTGACCACAATGGCCGAGAATAAGCAACGGTATACAAAACACTATGGGCTTACTGATTGGGATGAAACCGTTCTGATCAAAATGGCTCCCCTTATGGAAGGGCATAAAGAGGACTTTATTGAAGCCTTCTATCAGCACACCCTACAGTATAAAAGCGGTTCAAAATATCTTAAGAATGATCAGGTTATCCAAAGGCACAAACATGCCTTAAAAAACTGGTTTGTTAAACTTTTTGATGTTTTTGATGATGATTATCTGCGTTATCTGGAAGGAATCGGTTACGCTCATGTAAAAGTAGGGTTGCCCTCACATTATGTTAATTCATCCATCAGTTTTGTACGCAGTTACTGCACAAACCTGATTAATAGTGAGGTTTCAGATTGCAGCGAGCGGGGAGATATGCTGGCAGCATTGGGCAAGATGTTGGATATTAACCTGGATATTTTGACAGCATCCTATATTAGAGAGGAGCTAAACCACTTTTTTATATCTAAAAAAACAGAAGGCAAGCTGATCAGTTTTGCTAAACGTTTTTCCTACGGACTTAATCTGCTGTTGGTATTTGGCTTGGTTTTCCTGGGGGTTATTGTTCTGGCCCTATTTACCGTTGATGTAATTGAAATATTTAAAGGTGACCTGGAAAAAGGGGTGCTGGCAACGTTGGGGGCACTCTTGATGTTATGGGTAGTGATTGAGTTGGTAGATACTGAGGTTGAGCACCTGCAGGGGGCAAAAAGGTTTGCCATCAAGGTATTTGTTGGTGTTGCATTGGTAGCCGTTATACGCAAGTTACTAATCACCTCACTCAAGAGTGATGCACTTGAGGCGCAATGGTTCCTGGTGGTTGCATTGGGTGTACTCGGTGCTGTCTATTGGCTGATGTCCCAACTGGAACGGCAAAAAAACCGATGATTGACCCGGTGGAACCGCAGAACTGGTCTAAAAAATTAGGTGTTTTTATTGAATCAACCCCTGTTCAGCGGATCATTATTACGCTGATAATCGTTAACGCTATTATTCTTGGATTGGAGACGAGCCAGAGCCTGATGCAGCAGTGGGGAGGATTACTGCACGCTATTGATGCAATAATTCTGGTGGTTTTTGTAGTTGAGATTGTGTCGCGCATCCTGGTGCATCGTCTGAGCTTTTTTCGTGATCCTTGGAGCCTGTTTGATTTTACAGTAGTTGCTATCGCTTTGGTGCCTGCATCCGGCCCTTTGGCCGTACTGCGTGCATTACGTGTGCTACGGGTTTTACGCCTGCTCACCATGGTTCCCTCAATGCGCCGAGTCATCGGTGGCATGATGGCGGCAATCCCAGGACTGGGATCTGTCATGGCAATTATGCTGGTTATTTTTTATGTCTCAGCCGTTATTGCAACCAACCTTTTTGGTGAGCAGTTTCCGGATTGGTTTGGTAGCCTGGCAGCCACTGGTTACACCTTATTTCAAGTGATGACACTAGAGTCCTGGTCAATGGGCATTGTCCGGCCAGTGATGGAAGTTTATCCAAATGCCTGGCTCTTTTTTATTACATTTATCCTGATTGCCACCTTTACCATGCTGAATCTTT